>Ga0207416_1000464_pt1 | contig 70892 bp, 69 predicted proteins | sample PaiPotPPM11metaG_FD_184107 | JGI IMG/M metagenome (GOLD analysis project Ga0207416, IMG submission 184107) | Iron sulfur acid spring bacterial and archeal communities from Banff, Canada, to study Microbial Dark Matter (Phase II) - Paint Pots PPM... ... | reverse complement strand
CAAACGTACTCAACTCGACCGTCTTTATCAGCGCCTCGCCAACGATATCGACCAGCTCCTTAACGCCGTCGGCCTTAAGCTTGCAGCTTGACTACCAACGAGAACAAAATTCCCGTCACCGTCCCCATAACGGCCTAATTACTATTCCGACGTCGAAGTTGTTTGCCGCGGGCAATCCCGTGCCCATCGCGGAATGCCCGCGACGCCGTTGACGGCCGGAAAGTAGTCGCTGCGGTACTGGGTGATTCGTGTCCCCATCGCGCGGGCCCGGCCGGCCAGCGCTTTCATATCCGGTCGAACACTCATGGCGTACCAGCGAACCGAGCTGCTCTGTAACAGGAGAATAAGTCAGAACATCGACCAACTGATAGTTCGGGCTGCTGCCACCAAGGCCCAGCGCATTATCAAACGCGGCCACGGCATCATCTTCGGCGTTGCGCGCATCAACCAGGTGCAATTGCGCGCGCTGCACTTCTGCTTCCGTCAGTTTGTCATTTTGTTACCTCGTGCCGATCTTCCAGGCCGTCTTTTACCCATAGCAACTCGGCTGCTCATGCCAGTTTTGAGATCGCGGCCGATTAAGCGCGGCTGAAGCCACCGAGTGCCTCGCCACGAAACTCAAAAGCCGAATCCGATCCCAGGACCCCAGCCGAACCCCATAAACGGGTCCATCATGTTCATCTGCATCTGCTGAGCGGCCTCTTGGTTCTCCTCCGCAGCCTCGTGTTGTTCTTTCGCGATCCGGGCTTGCAATCTAAGGTTCTGGTATTTCTGATAGGCGCTCTCTGTACCCAGATACAGGCAATGGCAGTAGTCAGGATCAGCAAACCAATAGCGTAACTGGCCTTTCTTGTTTAGGTAGTAATTGACCTTCAACGGTGGAAGCTTCTTGAGATGCTCTAATTTCTCGGTGGTGTCAGCCGGCAGCATGTGAAATCCTGCAGCCGACAGCATCGGTTCCAGGTACTCTGCTCGCTGCTGCGGCGTCGGGGCACCTAACCCAAGCAAAGAACAACCGGCGATGGTTACGGGGATGCAAAAGCACAATGCGAAAAGAGATCGGCTAACAACCGCGACGTCCAGCATCATTTTGTAGTAGGTGATGGGCGTAAAGACATCAGTCCGCTGAAGCGATGGCAGCGCGTCTGCCAACACCGGCCGGGCTAACTCTGACTTCTCCTCCCGGCAGCAGCGCCGTGCTGAAGGTCTGCACCACCAGGTCCGTGCTAGTCAGTCCCGAGGTAATTTCGACGTAGCGCCCATCATTAATTCCCGTGGTAACCGGCACTTCCCTCAATCGCCCATTCCTGACCACCAGAACCGTATGCGAACGGTCACCGCTTACGGCCGAGTCAGGCAGCCGCAGTGCATTCACATTTCTTTGCAGGACCAATGTTACGTTGGCATACATGCCCGGAAATAACTTGCGCTGGGGGTTTTCGAGATCTACCTCGGTTAACATCGTACGCGTGGCCAGGTCGAGCGAATGAGCAAAGCGGGTGACAGTGCCGGTAAAGTGAGCACCGCCGAAACCTTGAACCTTCACTGTGGCTGCCATTCCGTCGTGAACAAAATCCACCTCGGCTTGGGGCACGTAGACGTAGATACGCAATTTGTCGAGCCTGGCCACGCTCACCACCGGTGCCGCCGCGCCGCCCGGCCGCGCGGGTCCTTGCATGGGGGCCGTCGCGCTCTGCTGGCCGCCGGCATGGATCAGTGCCCCTGGATCGACGAAACGCTCGGTTATCACGCCGTCGAATGGAGCCACAATTCGTGTATAGCTCTGCATCGCGCGCAGTTGCGCGACATTCGCCTTTGCTTCCTCAAACTTGCTGTAGGCAATGTCCACGTCCTGACGGGCAATCAGGCGCGGATCGCTCTGCCATACCGATTGCAGTCTCTGGTAGGTGAGATGCTGAATCGTCAGATCGGCCTGGGTGCGCGCAAGCTGCTGATCCAGTTCCGGCACTTCGATGATCGCCAGTACCTGGCCCGTCCGCACCATATCTCCCTTATCGACAAAAATAGTCTTCAAATAGCCAGTAACCTTTGAGTACAAGGCGGATTCGTAGTAACCCACCAGGTCGCCGGGGAGAGTAATTGTACGCGCGACCCCTCCCGGCTGCGCCCGGATGACTACGACAATAGGCCGTGCGGGCTTCGGCGGATCTGTCACCTTTGCCTGCTGACACGCTGCTAATATTGTCGTAGCGAACGCCAGCCCCTTTAATAGCAATCGCAGCTTCATGATACGGCCTTCCGGCCGGCATAGAACGCTTCATAAAGAGTTGGCACCAGGATCAGGGTCAGCACGGTTGACACGGCAAGACCTCCGGCTGCCGCACGCGCCAGCGGCGCTGAGGCTTCCGAACCGGCGCCGAGCTTTAGAGCAAGCGGCATTAGACCAACCACGGTCGCCAACGCGGTCATAAGGATAGGACGCATGCGAATCCGTGCGGACTCCACTACGGCCCGCCGCAACGGATGACCCTCCTGCCGACGCTGGTTGGCGAAGTCAACTAATAATATGGAGTTCGAAACAACTATCCCCACCATTACGATAATGCCCATAAACGATTCGATATTGAGTGTAGTGCCGGTCAAATAAAGTGTCCAAATGACGCCGATGAGCCCCATCGGTACGGCGAACATAATGATGAATGGATCCAGAAACGAGCGGAACTGAGCGACCATGACAAGATAAAGCAGGACCACCGCCATCAGCAGGCCCGAGCCGAAACTTGAAAACGATTGTTGCATCGCCGCTACCGACCCCCGCAGCGTGATTTTCACGTCATTGGGCAAGCCTGCACCTGCGAGCGCTTTCTGCACGGCGTCTTGCGTGCCACCGAGATCGTCGGTTCGCGGCGATACCAGGACATCAACCACCCGCTGGATGTTGTAATGGTCCGCCTCTGCGGGATGACGCTGGTTTTCAATCGTGGCCACATCGCGCAGCAAAACCGCATCCTCGCGCGCCTTGGCGGGCGCTGGTGAGCTGACCGGGATGTTCTGGATCGTTTCGAGGGAATTGATCTCGTTTTCGTAGTATTGCGCGGCAAGAAAGTAGTCGTTGCCGGTTTTGGGCTCAATCCAGATCGACGGCGCGATCATCGCATTGGAAGTCAAAGCTGTAATCAGGTTGGTAACGACGCTGCGCTGGTCCAGTCCGAGCCTGGCCGCTTTGACCCGATCGACGTTGATATTAAGCGTTGGGTAGTCTGATTCCTCCGGAATAAACGTGTTCGCCACTTGCGGCAATTGACCGATAACGGCTTGAACGCGCTTCGCCGCAGGAAACAGCTCTGCGTACGATTGTCCGCTAACCTGCACGTCGATCGGCGCCGCCAGGCCAAAATTCAAAACCGAGTCTATAATGCTCCCGGAGGAAAAAAATGTCTGCACCTCCGGCATCTCCTCCGGGAGTAGCTGCTTCAGCTCGCGCATATAGGTGAAAGTCGAAACTCTATGCTCGGGCTCAAGAGCAATCATCATAAAGCCCGAGTCACTCGCCGCATTGGAGGAGAAGATCGCCGAGAAGCCAGGCGCCAATCCGATGTTCGAGACGATCGTCGACAGCTCCTGATGCGGAATGACCTGTCGCACCAGGTCCTCCATTCGCGCGGTGGTAGCTTCGGTTAATTCGACTCGAGTTCCCGGCGGCACGCGATAATCGATGATGAATTGACCGGAGTCAGTGGTCGGGAACAACTCGCTTCCCAACAAGGGATAAACCAGCAAGCTCGCGAGGAACAGCACCGCGATACCGCCAATCACTATCCTTTTATGATCGAGTGCTCGGTTGAGGATTCTTTCGTAGTGGCCGGCGAATCGCTCATATACTCTGCTGAAGCTCCCCAACGGCCCTTTCCCGCCGTGTTCTCCCTCGCGCGCGGTCTCGGCGGTGAGAAAGCGAGCACAATAAATCGGGATGACTGTCATGGCTACCAGGTAAGAGGCCATCATCGCCAGCACCACCGTGAGCGCGAGCGCACTGAAAAGATACTTCGCTACTCCGAATAAAAACATTACCGGGAAAAAGACAATAATCGTGGTAATGGTCGAAGCGAGCACCGGCAACGCTACTTCCTGAGCGCCGGTCTCTGCCGCCGTGCGCGGCTCCTCGCCCGCGGCCAGATGACGATTGATGTTTTCCAGGACGACGGTCGAGTCGTCGACCAAGCGGCCAATTGCGAGCGCGAAGCCGCCCAGCGTCATAATGTTAATCGTGCCGCCCGACATCATCAGGCCGAAGGTTCCCGCCAGGATCGACAACGGAATCGACAGGAAAATGGCAAAGGTCGAGCGGAAACTGCCCAGGAACAACAGGATCATCAACGACGCCAGCACCGACCCTGACACCGCCTCATGTTCGAGCGCATCGACCGCGTTGCGCACATAAGTAGCCTGGCTGAAGATCGATTCGAGCTTCATGCCCTTCGGCACGCCGGCGATAGTCGGCAGCAAACTCCTGACCCCATCCACGATTGCAATCGTGTTGGAACCGCTCTGCTTAAGTACCGGGACATAAACCGAGCGCTGTCCATTAATCCGCACGATGTTCTGCTGAATCTGGGCGGCATCTTCTGCCCGACCGAGGTCGCTGACGAATACCGGCCGCGCTCCCGGGCCGCCGACTTTGATCGGCACCTCGTTGATGTTGGCCGGATCCTCAATCATGCTGTTGGTGTACACGAAGTAGTCAGTTGAGCCGATTTTGGCGTCGCCCGCGGGGATGATCAGGTTCGCCCGATTCAGTGCATGCACCACGTTCATTAGCGTCAGACCACGCGCCTGCAACGCCGACTGGTTCACATAGACCATGATCTGACGGTATTTCCCGCCGAACGGCGGCGGTACCGAAGTTCCAGGTACAGTAGCTAGCCAATTGCGCACATTGTACTGCGCCTGATCATGCAGTTGGGTCTGGGTGTAGCCTTTGCCTGACACGGTCACCAGAGTGACCGGCAGCGCAGAAGCGCCCGACTTGAGCACCAACGGCGGCAAAGTGCCAGGCGGCAAATGGCGCAGGTCGGCCATCGCCAGGTCGCCCAGTTGCGCAGCCGCCGCGTCGAGATTAATACCTGGATGGAAAAATACTTTGATCACGCTCACCCCCGGCAATGAGCGCGACTCCATATGCTCGATTCCGCTGCCCAGGGTAAAGAATCGCTCGAAGCGCGTCGTTATATCCGCCTCGATGTCGAGCGGCGGCATGCCTGGATAAAAGGTCGCTACCACCACCACCGGAATGTGCAGCCGAGGGAAAACATCGACGGGCATCTTCATGAAGGCGGTTGTGCCCAAGAGAGCAATTATTAAGGCACCGACAATGATCGCGTGTGGGTTGCGCAGCGAAAACCTGGCCATGATGCAGTCAAACCCTCGGCGCTTATGCGCCAATTATCAAGAACCCATGCAGTGGGCATTAAGCATTGCTGCGCCAGATGGCTCAGCTCGTCGCACGAGATACACGGTCGCGCCCCCAGTTAGACAAAAAGCATGCTCCTTCGCTCGCGAAGCTGTCGCGTAACAAACGAGGCCGGGGTCGAGCCAAATGCCTCGGCGGGCTTCGGTTAAGCTCGGCTAGCCAGATGAAACATTTTAATTCTTATGGAGTATCGGGTCTTGGCCGCCGGCGTGGGAGGGCCCGAGCCACGGCGGGTCAAAAAGAGCTTGACCGTAATGGCGGGCGCCGCCGAACTTCGTATTGATGGTTCAAGATCATCGCGGTCGTCGACCAGACGAGCGAAATTACGGGGGCCCTTATAAGATGCCTTGCGATCGTGGTCTCGGCCGTTGGTGCCAGTGAGAGTATGGCTCACTATCGAGCGGACCTCATGCGCTCGGAAGTGTGACGAATGAGCCTGCTGCAAGGGAAAGGCGAGCAACGTGAGTATCCCGACGAGCCATAACGATGAGCGAGCAGCAGCAAAGGCCGCGCTCCTGAAATCATGGATACTCATGTCGGGGATCCGACCATAGTCCGATGGAGTATAGCCCCGGCTCGATCAACGCTCAAGGATGTTGGTGATTTAGCTCGGCCTTTGCAACTATAAGCAGCCAAGGAGCGTCGCTGGTGGACTTATTGGCAGCTTCATCGACGCTCATGGTGCGAAATGGATCCGGCGCGGGACTTCGGTGATTTCACTGCCTAGCCCCAAGTATGGGCGGTCGCAAAGAATTATTCGTTCTCAAGAGCGTGGGGCTTGCATTTTGGACGCATTGTCGCTAAACGCATGTTCAGTGGCAAGCTGTTGGTATCGCGGTGAACTTGAACTGCCAAGACATGCCGTGATCGGTATCGTCTTGAGCATGGTGATGTTGTTGTCGCTTCCAGCCGTTCGCATTCATCACCTCGACGTTCATTTGCGTACTGGCCACTACCCCCGTTGGGTCGAGCGAAACGCCTTCGCCGCTCACGCGGCCCCCGATTCAGCGGACGGGACTGTGAGGCAAAATGCGGAGCCTGTGGCTCTGGTGCGGGTAGAGATCGAGGTCAAGCCAGAGTCAGCGAAGGACGTAGCGATAGAGCCCCCGGTTCCGCTTAATCGCCTGCTGCTGCGCTTCAAAGTAAGTCCCCGTTCCTCCAGCGATTCCGATCCTCTTCTTTTTTAGTCCTCCTAAATAGCGGCTCTCGACGGAGCGGTCGCGGGTCTGGCTCGTGCCGTCTCACCGGCACTACACACGGTCGTTCCGGTCTACGCGCCTGGGAAATCGGTTGTCTGGGAAAAGAGCTTGATTAGACCAGCGAGCATTAGGTTGCTCCCGCATCGACAGGTTCTCACATCTGGCTGACTCCTCAGCTACGGGAGTCGATTTGGGAGGAAGACATGAGATCGAGCGTCAGTGCGTTTTATGAGAGGTTCGGAAGAACCGGGAGATTAATTCAACTAGCCACCGCCGCGGGCTTAACCATTCTGCTGTCGGTAACGACCAGCCGCGCGGGCAATGTCTCAGCGCAGCCGGCAAACGGGTTAAGCATAACCAATTCCGTAGCCACCACGTTGCCGCAAGCAGCGGCCGGAGCAACCGCGGGACCGGAGCCAGCACCGCCTCCGCCCGGCGGGGAATCCAGTTGGCTCAGCGGCCTGCACATTTCCGGCTACGGTAGCCAGACGTTCGGGATGTGGCAGAATCCGACGAATCTAAAGGAATACACCAGGAGCCGAAACAACCTGGCGGTTGCGCGGTCGCTCTTGCAGGTCGACGAAAACTACCGGCTCAATGAGAGCAACACATTTTTTATGCGCGAATGGTTCGTGTACGAGCCGCCCTATTCGTACGATAGCGCAAACAATACACAGTATTCCTCTGCCAGCGTAAACCATGCTAGTTTCGGCCATTTCATGAACGGATTCTACAATAACTACCAGGTGCGCGACGCCTGGTGGGAGAACAAGACCGGGCCGCTGACGACCTTCATTGGGAACCAGATAGTGGTATGGGGCCAATCACTGGCCTTCCGTGTCGGCGACGTTGTCAATCCGGTCGACACCTGCTGGGCGTTCGGCTTCGCCAATCTCGAGCAGTCGCGCAACGCGCAATGGATGATACATCCGATTCTGAACCTGCCCGAGTTGGGGCCCTTCACTTCGAACTTTCTGGAGGCGGTGATACAGCCGGGGTTTGCGCCGGTGTGGTGGCCGGAGCAGAACACCCCCTATGGAATCTACAGAAATGAGTCGAGCAAGGCAGGCCGGGCTATTCCATGTCAGCCGGCAGCGAGCCACGGTCCGAGCGGGCGGTTTGACGTGCAATACGACAGCCAGTTCCGGGCCGGCATCAGTGGTGGGGGTGGTGGTCCGTTTAATAATGTTCTGATCCCGGCCGCAGGTGGTCCGGCGTCGGGGCTTTTCACCGGACCATTCACGGATTACAACGGCAATGGCATTGTGTCACAACCGGCGAACCGCGAACTTTGGTTCTGCTCCAATCTCGCGCCTTTGCTCCTAGGCTTTAACCCTAAGAAGGCCAACTTCGCGGATCCGGTGCCGCCGGCGTTCCGCCATCACTGCAATATCTTGAATAAGGGGAACAACCCATATTCGCCGATTGGTGATGGGTCTCTGTTCGACTTCGGCAACTTCCGCATCCCGGGCTTTCAGCCAGAGAACTGGAACGAAGGGGCGCGCTTCCACACGCTCTTCGGGGCGACGGAGTGGACGGCGTTCTATTACAACGACAATGCGAACGGCCTTGGCACCGGCACCGAGGGTAGCGCCAAGTGGACCCCGTACACGAACCTGTGGACATATCAGTTCTACGACGTCCAGCAAGCTGGCGTGACGATGGACCGGCCACTGCCGATGCCTGCTTCGCTTGCCGAGTATTTCCCGGCAGTGTTCCGCGGCGAAATGCGCTACGCGAATCACCAGTCGATAGGCGGGGACCAAAACCCGTTCAACTTTCCGGGGCAGGCATGGTCTGACGTGGTGACGTACATGCTGGCACTCGACCTCGATCAGGCTTATGCGCCATGGTTGACCAGCACCGGCAATCTTTCCGCCAATTTCGAGATGTTGCAAACGATCGTGATGGACAACAAGAAAACGTTCGCGTTTTCTAACGACATCGGCGACCATCAGCTTAAGAATGACGTCGACCTGCTGTTAAATGTTGGCACTTCCTGGTGGTGGTCGGATTTCGCCCCGAACTGGACGATGATTTTCGATCCCAAGGGCAGGACATTTGCCCTATTTCCATCGATTACGCTGAATCCGCCGTGGACCAAGAAATACTTCATGAAGCTGCAGGCAATCGAAGTCATGGGCGGTGACAAGTTGTGGGGTCTCGGCCTGTTCAAAGGCCAGAGCTATCTGATTGCCCAGTTCCAATACAACTTCAACGTGCTGTAGACGGCGGTGACATCGAGCATGAGGCGATGACAGCTCGCCTCATGCACCGCCTCGCCGGAGGGAGGGAAAAGAGAACGTCCGCAAGTTCTGGAGAGAGTCGGAAACAAGCATATCGCTTTGTGGACGAGAGAGTGTTGGTCTTGCCCAGGCTGCGGGTCCCAAAACCGTGCCGCACCGCCGCAGGATTCCCCATAATCCTGCGAAGCGCCCGCGTCACCCCGGACTGCGAGCGCTTTTACGGGGCTACCTCCTTCGCCAGCGGCCGGTGGAGGAAAGCTGGTTTCCCCGCCAGCCCCCGCAGCCTAGGGCATCTTGCGCAACTTGTCCAGCCGGATGCTTCAACATCCGAAGAATCACATTTCTGCGCGGAAGAAGGCATCTGCGCTGTTCAGTGAAGCCTTCACTTCAGAAAACCCCGCAGTTGCACCGTTCGCATTTTGACCCGAGCTTGAATTGTCAGGAAAAGAAGGAGAACGTTGGCGACAAGACCGATCGTTGTCGCCGCGTGTGGTTTGAGGACTACCTGCAGACGGGTAGTGCAGAAGGGGTTTGGACCGGCTCGGTTTTTGGTCTTTACCGACGGGTTGGGGATACTTCGCGTCTTTTCCCGATTTAGTTCAGATCCTCAACTCAGCAGCCTGTTGTCTCTCAGTGGCCCAGGTAGAAACGTGCCAAATCGGAGTCACGGATTACAAACAGGCTCGCAACGCTCCGACGATGGCTCGAGCTGGAACGGAAGAAGACGGTGATTACCTGCCGCTTATCGATTACCACCACCTCGGGCCGGTCTACTACATAGTTTGGGTCGTCCAGCCGAGAATCCTGAGGTACTGCGGAGCCCGCGTACTGGCTTGGACCGTGCTCGGTGATGGTCCGGACGTTGACGCCAGCCGCTTCGGCCTGGTCGAGGGCGCGCCGAACCTGGCGCGGTCCGATGCGATAGCCCTTGACCAGGATGCTCTCGCGGGCGAGAGCGATAGCGTCGTTCAGGACGGGAGCGCATCCGCCGTCGCAGCTGAACCAAGGATGTTCATCGAAGAGCGTCTCGCTATGCGGAGCCGGCGGACACGCATCACATTGCTGGCTCGAAGCAGCTACGATCAGAAGCACTGCCAGGCTCGAACATGCGACGAGTTGTCGCATCGGGCTGTTCCTTAGATGAACCGCGATTTCCGTCAAACGGTTCTCCTGAATAACGAGACGAGCGAGCGCGTCTATCAATTCAATCCCGACGATCTGATCGCGGGCAAGAACCTAACTTAATATGACCTCCAGTCGAAGCGGAATATGTCGAGCGGAATATGAAGACATTGCGTTAACGGCAAGTCGAGGCAAAATTCGGGGTGCAACTAAAATCTTTGAGTGCGGACTTACAATCTTGCATTTCAGACTGTGAAGAGCTACAAATCTGTAGCATATAGAACGTATGACTCGGTGCGGAACACTCGTTCAGTTCTCTGTCGCGATTCTTGCAGTGGCGACTATGCTCGTGTTCCCTCCGAGGTTGCGGATTACTCACCTGACACCCAAGTGCCGGCCGATCCAGCAAAACAGTTTGGACGGTCCGCACCGCTTTGTAGATGACACTGAAGCCGGCGAAGAAGTGACTTCCTGCGATGCGCGCGTGATGTTGCGTTTCGAGCCCGTCGTGCTGGTGTTAGCGGATCGATGTGTCTGCCGGTGCAGTAGTTCAACAATCATTGCTCCTTCGCAAGCACGACTCATTTGTCCTCTCAGGCGCCGACCTGCCGGCGCCGACGCCGAAGATTCGCTCGTCTGAACAACCTTTCAGTACCTGACCCGCCTGGTCTGACGCGAACCGTCCGCGCGCGGGCAGGCCGAACTCGAGGCCGTGCATTACAGATGCGCGCACTCACGAAGGGTTTGTTCAGTGCCGAGTTTTTCGCTGCGTAATCCTTACACGATAATCGTCGGAGCGCTGGTGATCGTGATCTTGGGCGTGACCGCGTTCATGCGAATGGCGGTCGACGTCTTTCCCAATATTAAGATTCCGGCGGTGGTGGTGGCGACTTTTTATCAAGGCATGCCGCCGCTTGATATGGAGGACAACATCACCTTCCGCTACGAGCGGTTTTTCACGCTCGGCAGCAATATCGAGCATGTCGAATCGCGTTCACTCTCCGGCGTGAGCATTATCAAGGTATTCTTCCAGCCCGGTACTAACATCGAGGCCGCGGCGGCACAGATGGGGACGCTGGCGATGGCGGACCTGGGCATCATGCCGCCGGGCACGCTGCCCCCGTTAGTGCTGCAGTACGATGCCTCGTCATTGCCGGTGGTGCTGGTGACGGTAGAGGGCAAGGGCTACAACGAAACCCAACTCGAAGACCAGGCCCGCTATAACATCCGCAACCAGTTGGCGACCGTGCCGGGAGCATCGGTACCAATTCCGTTCGGCGGCAGGTTCCGCCAGGTGATGGCGTACGTCAACGCGCAGGCGCTGCAGGCGCGAGGACTCTCGTTGATGGACGTGGTCCACGCGCTGGACCGGTCCAACCTGATTCTCCCGGCCGGCGACGTCAAGATCGGCGCGAAGGACTACTACATTTACTCCAACAGCATGATATCGAAGGTTGGCGACATCGGTCTGGTACCGGTGAAAACCGGCCGTGGCCAGGCGCCGGTGTTGATTCGGGACGTGGCGAAGGTCGATGACTCTTCGCAAATTCAATACAACAAAGTCCTCATAAACGGGGCGCCGTCGGTTTATATTCCGGTACTGCGTCAGGTGGGAGCCAACACCATCTCGGTGGTCGACGGGGTCAAGAAGCTGCTGCCGAAGGTCTTCGGGCTGCCGCCTGGAATGAAGCTCAAGACTATTTTCGACCAGTCCACCTACATCAGGCAGGCGGTCGATAGCCTGGAGCACGAGGCAATCTCGGGCTCGGTCCTGGCCTCGCTGATGATTCTGATCTTCCTGGGCAGCTTTCGCTCAACCTTTGCGATTTTTCTGTCGATTCCATTATCCATCCTGGCCGGAGCGTTTGGCCTGTACATAAACGGCTCGACCATCAATATCATGACCCTGGGCGGGTTCGCGCTGGCGATCGGGCGGCTGGTCGATGACTCAGTCGTCGTGCTCGAAAACATCAATCGCCATTTAGCGGAGGGCAAGCCGCCGCGTGAGGCGGCGCGCGATGGTGCCGAAGAGGTCGCGCTACCCGTGCTCGCGTCAACGGTGACTACCTGCATCGTGTTTTTTCCAGTGATGTTTTTATTTGGCGTGGCAAAGTACCTGTTCGGCGCCCTGGCCCTGGCAGTGGTGCTCTCCATGACCGCGTCCTACCTGGTGGCGATGAGTGTAATTCCAATTTACTGTGCCCGCTTTCTTTCGGCCGCGCACGGCGGGGAAGGCGAGCACGCAGCCCACGGGCCATTGGCCGCCTTCGACCGAGCCTACGAGCGGTGCGCGCTCAGGTACGAACAGGTCCTGGAGCGAGCGCTCAACCACAAGTTTGTAGTGATTAGTGCTGTCGCAGTGTTGTTCGTAGCGAGCATGGCAATGTATCCATTGCTCGGCACCGAACTGTTCCCCGAGACCGACGCCGGCACTTTCACCATCAATTTCCGGGCGCCCGCCGGCACGCGCATTGAACTCACCACCGAATTAGCGCGCAAGCTGGAGGCGTCGGTGCGTAGGACGATTCCGCCGAGCGACCTCGATATGGTGGTTTCCAACATCGGCCTCGCCCCGAGCATTTCGGCGATTTACTCGCCCAACGCAGCAGAGGACTCGGGTTTTCTGGAGGTCGAGCTTAGTCCGGGACACAAGAAACCGACTGCATACTACGTGCAGCGTCTGAAGCAACTGGTGCCCGAACAGCTTCCAGAGGTGCGGACGCTGTTTTCGTCGGCCAGCATCATCGACGCAGTTCTAAACTTTGGCATGATGGCGCCCATCGATGTGCAGTTCGCCGGCAGCCGCTTTAGCGAGCTGTATCGGGTGGCGAATCAGTCGCGCGAAAGTATCACTAGTCTGCCGGAGGTGTCCCAAACTTTTCTGCTGCAGGAAGCCGAATATCCCACGCTTGATATCAAGGTAGACCGAATCAAGGCTGCCCGGCTCGGTCTGACCCAAAAGGATGTCGTCTCGGACGTAATCACTGCGCTCAATTCGAATATGTATATCGCACCCTCGATCTGGATTGATCGGCAAAATAGCAACGACTACTTCCTGACAGTGCAATATCGCCGTTCGGCGACCGGCTTCAGTTCGCTCGAAACCCTCAACGACATTCCGATTCACAGTTACATTGGGGAAGCAGGACATGCTCAGAGTCTGCTTTTGCGCGATGTAGCATCAGTCGTCCCGGAGTACCATCCGTCCGAAGCCGACCACTACAATATCCAGCGCGCTGTGGATCTCCTCGTATCGCCCAGCAGCCAGGATCTTGGCGGTACGCAGGACGCAATCGAGAAGGCTTTGCGCGGGCTTCGTTTGCCCCAGGGGGTCGCAATCAACTATCGCGGCTCGGTGGCAGCAATGCATGCATCTTTTTCAAGCTTTGGCTTTGGGCTGTCGCTGGCGGTGGTTCTTCTGTACCTGGTGATGGTCGCGCAATTTAAATCATTCCTGGACCCTTTGATTATTATGTTCGCGGTTCCGATGGGTCTGATCGGTGTCATCTGGACGCTCTGGGTAACCGGTACAACCCTCAATATCGAGTCCTTCATGGGGATCATCGTGATGGTCGGTATCGTGGTGTCGAATTCGATTTTGCTGGTCGACTTCGCGAACGAGCGGCGAAAGCAGGGCCAACTTCTGCGCCGTGCTGTAATCGAATCCGCGCGAATTCGCATGCGGCCTATCTTGATGACCGCTCTGGCGACGGTCGCCGGGCTAACGCCAATCGCTCTCAAGTTGGGCGCGGGCTCGGAGGCGTCAGCACCGTTGGCCCGGGCCGCGGTGGGAGGCCTGACGGTGTCAACACTATTGACCCTCGTGTTGGTACCGTGCGTCTACGAACTCTTTTATGCCCGGATCGAGCACGCGGGGAAGTAGTCAGCACATGAATTCAGTAGGAAGTTGAGAGTCCAAGATGCCGAGTTTTTCGCTGCGTAATCCTTACACGATAATCGTCGGAGCGCTGGTGATCGTGATCTTGGGCGTGACCGCGTTCATGCGAATGGCGGTCGACGTCTTTCCCAATATTAAGATTCCGGCGGTGGTGGTGGCGACTTTTTATCAAGGCATGCCGCCGCTTGATATGGAGGACAACATCACCTTCCGCTACGAGCGGTTTTTCACGCTCGGCAGCAATATCGAGCATGTCGAATCGCGTTCACTCTCCGGCGTGAGCATTATCAAGGTATTCTTCCAGCCCGGTACTAACATCGAGGCCGCGGCGGCACAGATGGGGACGCTGGCGATGGCGGACCTGGGCATCATGCCGCCGGGCACGCTGCCCCCGTTAGTGCTGCAGTACGATGCCTCGTCATTGCCGGTGGTGCTGGTGACGGTAGAGGGCAAGGGCTACAACGAAACCCAACTCGAAGACCAGGCCCGCTACAACATCCGCAACCAGTTGGCGACCGTGCCGGGAGCATCGGTACCAATTCCGTTCGGCGGCAAGTTCCGCCAGGTGATGGCGTACGCCAACGCGCAGGCGCTACAGGTGCGAGGACTCTCGTTGATGGACGTGGTCCACGCGCTGGACCGGTCCAACCTGATTCTCCCGGCCGGCGACGTCAAGATCGGCGCGAAGGACTACTACATTTACTCCAACAGCATGATAGAAAACGCGCGCGATATTAACCGGGTTCCGATCAAGACCGGCCGCGGCCAAGCACCGGTGTTGATGGACGATATCGGCAAGGTCGAGCTCTCTTCGCAAATTCAATACAACAAGGTACTCATAAACGGGGCGCCGTCGGTTTATATTCCGATACTGCGTCAGGTGGGAGCCAACACCATTTCGGTGGTCGACGGGGTCAAGAAGCTGCTGCCGAAGGTCTTCGGGCTGCCGCCTGGGATGAAGCTCAAGACTATTTTTGATCAGTCCACCTATATAACCGCCGCGATCAAGAGCCTCGAGCACGAAGCAGTGTCAGGTTCGGTGCTGGCCTCGTTGATGATTCTGATCTTCCTGGGAAGCTTTCGCTCGACCCTCGCGATTTTTCTGTCGATTCCGCTTTCGATTCTGGCCGGCGCATTTGGATTGTACCTGAACGGCTCGACCATCAACATCATGACACTCGGCGGGTTTGCGTTGGCGATCGGCCGGCTGGTCGACAATTCAGTCATCGTGCTGGAGAACATTAACCGCCACCTGGCCGAAGGCGAGGAGCCCGCGGTCGCGGTTCGTGACGGTGCCGACGAGGTCGCGTTGTCAGTACTGGCAATCACGCTCACCACCTGCATCGTGTTTTTTCCAGTCATGTTTCTGTTCGGGGTAGCTAAGTATCTCTTCAGCGCCCTGGCGCTCGCGGTTGTCCTGTCCATCGCAGCTTCGTACGTGATTGCCATGACGGTCATTCCGATTTATTGCGCGCGCTTCCTGACCACCGCGGAAGCCCGATCGGTGGAGGCTGGCGGCGGGTTATTTGCGGGGTTCCGACGTCGCTATGAAAAATTCTCTCGCCGGTATGAGAAGTGGCTGAGCATCGCGTTGGACCACAAATGGCCGGTCATCGTCGGTGTGAGCCTGCTGTTTGTAGGTTCCATGGCGATATATCCGCTGCTCGGTACCGAGCTGTTTCCGCAAACCGACGCGGGCGCTTTCACGATAAATTTTCGCGCTCCAGCGGGCACCCGCATTGAGCAGGCGACCGAGCTGGCACGCAAAATCGAGGCAATCATCAGCCGCACCATACCGGCAACTGATCTGGATATGGTGGTATCCAACATCGGTCTGGCCCCGAGCATTTCAGCGATCTATTCCCCGAACGCGGCTGAGGATTCGGGATTTATCCAGGTTGAACTCAAGCAAGGCCACAAAACACCGACAGCTTACTACGTTGCGCAGTTGCGGCATCTACTCCCGATTGAGCTGCCTGAGACGCGAACCTTATTTTCATCGGGTAGCATCGTCGACGCAGTCCTTAATTTTGGCATGATGGCCCCGATCGACGTGCAATTCGCGGGCAGCCGCTTCGGTCCCCTTTACCAGACCGCCAGCGAGGCGCAAGAAGTGATTGCGAATCTACCGCAGGTTTCTCAGACCTTTATTCAGCAGGAATCTCAGTATCCGACCTTGGATATCAAGGTTGACCGGGTTAGATCAGCACGACTGGGCATCAGCCAAAAGAACGTCATCTCCAATGTAATTACCGCAGTGAATTCGAATCTCTATATCAAGCCATCGATCTGGATAGATCGCGCAAATAGCAATGACTATTTTCTTACCGTTCAATATCCTGGCGCAGACCACGGTTTCAATTCCATGGAGGCGCTGCAAAATATTCCGGTGCAAGGCTATTCGAAGGAAATCGGCCATGCTCAGAGTCTACTGCTGCGCGACGTAGCCTCGATCGTTCCCGAATACCATCCGTCCGAGGCCGACCATTACAACATTCAACGGGTGGTGGACTTGCTGGTGTCGCCGAGCGGTCAGGATCTGGGCGGGACTCAGACTGCCATAGAAAATGCCCTTCGCCACGTCAATCTGCCCAAGAGCGTTGCGATCACTTATCGAGGGTCGATCGCGGCGATGCGCTCATCCTTCGCCAGCATGGACTTCGGTTTATTCATCGCCGTGCTTCTGGTCTATCTGGTAATGGTGGCGCAATTCCGCTCTTTTCTGGATCCGTTTATCGTGATGTTCGCCGTTCCGATGGGTCTTATCGGAGTAATTTGGACGCTGTGGGCGACGGGCACCACACTCAACATCGAATCCTTCATGGGCATCATCTATATGGTTGGGATCGCGGTTTCCAACGCGATCCTTTTGGTTGACTTCGCCAATGAGCGCTTGCGTCAGGGTGACGATCTGCGCAAGGCAGTGGTGGATTCCGCGCGAATTCGAATGCGGCCAATACTTATAACCGCACTGGCCACAGTGGTCGGCTTGCTACCTATCGCTTTGACCTCGGAAGCCTCGGCGCCGCTCGCGCGTGCCGCAATCGGCGGTCTGGCTGCGTCGACATTCTTAGCGCTTCTATTAGTCCCATGCATGTATGAACTGCTCTACTCACGCAGGGGGAGGCAGATCGAACAGTGAGTATCGCGAAAGGACAGATAGTAGTGATTGTCGCGTTAACGGCTACGCTAGCTTGCGCTTGCAGCGGGCCGCCAGACCCGCCCGCAAAACTGCCGGAGCCTATGGTCGGTGTTATTCACCCCCAGCACGGTGAGATGATACGCACTATCGAGTTGCCCGGTGATGTGGTGGGTTTCTATGAAACTGCCCTGCATGCCAAGGTCACGGGCTATCTCCAATCTATCAGTGTGGACAAGGGCGACTGGGTGAAGGCAGGCCAGGTATTGGCGCAGATCCAGGTGCCCGAACTCCATTCCAATCTCGCTCGGGCGCAGGCGAGCCTGGAGATCGCGAAGATCACTTATGATCGGCTGGAGCGTGTGCAGAAGAGCGATCCGCGCTTGGTGTCGCAGCAAGATGTCGACATGGCGTTCGCCAAATATCAGGAAGCGCAGTCGGCGATGCGAACCCTTCAAACTATGGTTGCATACACCAAAATTGTCGCTCCCTTCGACGGCGTGATCACTGGGCGGTTTGCAGACCCAGGCGCTTTGATACGTGCCGGCGGCGGTGATTTCGGGGTCAACGAGACCTCCGGGTTGATCTCCCCTGGCGCGACTGAAGGCGCCGGCGGCCACCGCGGCGGGGGTGGACCCATCCTAACTCTCGCGGATATCGATAAGCTGCGCGTCTATGTCTATGTCCCGGAAGGCTCGTATCCGCTGATACGCCGCGGAACTGCGGCTGTTTTGCGCTTCGACGAATTTCCCAACCGTGTCTTCAAGGGGTCGGTGGCGAGATTCGCGACCTCACTGGACCTTGCCACTCGAACTATGCTGACCGAGATCGATCTCGATAATCCGGGCCGCGTGCTCTATCCGAGGAGTTATGCGCACGTGATGCTGGACCTGGTTCGTCATCCCAATGCTTTGAGCCTTCCCGCTGACGCAATCCAAGGCAGCGGAAACTCGTCGCGGGTTTTGGTTGTGAGAGCGGGCCGCATCGCCGAAGTTCCGATATCAACTGGCATAAGTGACGGCAGTCGGGTGGAAGTCACATCCGGACTGACAAATCAATCATTGGTCGTAAAGACTTACAGCAATGCGCTGAGTCCGGGCGAAAAAGTGCGTAGCGACCTGATCGAAAGCACACATGAAGCAAGCGCCGCATCAGGCAGCATCGGCTGAAGCGACCGACCGCAAACCGGGGAATTTCCAAGTGGAGCGAACAGTCATGACTCAGCGGCGTAGCCTCCTGTTCTTCGCATGCCTGCTTCTCCTCGTGAATGGTCCCGCACAGGCAGCCCAAGCCGGCAGCACATCCGCGCCTCAGAGCGTCGGCAGCCTGATAATGCCGCGGCTGCCCTTGTCTCCCTTCGCGTCAGGATCAGCGGTTAGAAGCAATTCTCCGGCTGCCCAGCAAATCGCCGGACCCGCCACTACGGGGATGCCCATTTCTCCTGACGCAGAAGTGACGCTTAAGCAAGCGATTGCGATTGCGCTCGAGTACCATCCCCGCATCCGAGAGGCCGCGGACAATACTACTGCCGCCACTGCTCGCATCGGTGAAGCCCGTTCATTTCTCGGACCCCAGGTGGATGGCATTGCCCAGGATCTAGGCACCTCGGATAACGGAATTGCCGACACCAGCTATTACAATCCATTAGGCATGTATCCAAGGATTACCGGGCGCAACCATACTCTGCCTTCCAACGACTTTGGTGAGACGTGGGATACCAACAACAACTACATGGGCGGGCTGGCGATATCACAGTTTCTATTCGACTTCGGCCGCCGCCGGGGCTTTGTAGCACAGCGCAGGTTTGAAGCCGCCTCGGTTGCGGCAGCCGAGCAGCTTGCCAAGCTTGACCTGATTTTCGAGGTTTCACAACGCTACTTCAGCGTGCTCCAGGCAAAGCAGCTGATCGAGGTTTACGAGAAAGCTGTCGAACAACGGCAGTTTCATCTGCACGAGGCACAGGTAAAGGCCGAAGCACGGCTTCGCCCGGAACTCGACGTCTATGTCACTCGGGCCGAAGTTGAACGCGCGCAGCTCCATCTGGTCGATGCGCACAATGCTTATGACGATGCCAAAGCCGCACTCAACAACGCTCTCGGTCTGAGCGATCGCGCACCCCAATACCATCTCGCAGATGTTCTCACGTACGCGCCGGTCATGGAGAGCTTGCAGGCCCTGGTCGCGACCGCGATGCACCAGCGGCCGGATTTGAAAGCCCTTGATGACCAGGCACGAGCGCTGGGTGCTCAGATCGTCGAGTACAGAAGCGACTACTTTCCCACCGCCAATGCACTCGGCGGCTATTCGGCGATGGGCACCGGCCCGGCGATGGGCTATCGGCTGCCGGTCGCGAACAATTTCAACGTCGGCATCATGATCACATGGCCAATCTTTAACAGTTTTCTGACTACCGATCAGATCGGCGAGACCAAGGCGCGTCAACGCGCGGTGCAGGATGCGATCGAGGATCTGCAGCAACGGGTGATTCTTCAAGTACAGACCGCATTTTTGGACCGGCGGGCGGCTTTGCAGCGCATCGAGCGCGCCGAGAAAGCTCTGGCCGCCTCGCGCGCCCAGCTCGAGCTGGCGGAAAAACGCTATCAAGCTGGCCTGACCAACATTGTGGAATTGGAAGACGCCCAGCGCTACTACACCTACGACGATGCTGAATACGCCAGCGCTCTGTATGGCTATTCCGTCGCAAATGCCGCAGTAGATGCATCGTCCGGGCGATCCTTATCACGACTTTAGGCAGGCAATGTGATTCGCGAATGCCGCGGCGGCGCAGGAACGGGGCGAGGCTCTGTCAGGTTGCCGGCCTTGCCCGCTTGGACTGAGCGGGGGGAGACAATGTTACAATATAGTAAGATTCTCTGTGCAGTCGACTTTGATGAACATTCGACGACGGTGTTTCTGCTAGCGGCTGCGCTGGCAAAGGAGAGCGACGCCACACTGCACGTGCTTCACGTGGCTAGAGTGCCTGCGCCGGATATGGACGTTCCGTTGCCCTTTGCGGCGAACCCGCGATGGGAAAGAGAGGGGCGGTTGCGCCTCGATCAACTCGTTCGCCAGAACCTGGCAGGGCACTTACACTACGAAATCCATGTTACCAGTGGTGTGCCGAGTCTCGACGTTGTGCGAGTGGCGACGCAATTGGACGCCGACCTGATAGTAATGGCTACACACGGCCGAAGCGGACTCAGTCATCTTGTAATGGGTAGCGTCGCCGAGAGCGTCATTCGCGAAGCCCACTGTCCGGTGCTCGTCCTACGGCCGACCAAAGCAGGTTCACGGCGTGCCATTTCCATTGCGTGACCGGAGGACTTATGCAAAGCGGCGTGATATGTTTCCTTGAGCTGGTGTACGGTATGACATTGTGCGCGACACTGGCAAGCTGCTCCGCGTTGAATATAGGCTCAGAGACGCCGCAACAGCAGGCAGGGCGTCTGGAACCGATGCTCTCGGCGGCGGGCTTTCAGATGGTTCCAGCCGACACTCCAGACAAGATGACACACCTCAGGACACTTCCTGCGCTGAAGATGAACTACTATATCAACAAGCAGGGCACGCCACGTTATTGGTTTGCCGATCCGGACTATTGTCATTGCCTTTATTGGGGAACTGAAACCGCATATCAGAAATATCAGGATCTGCAGTTGCAGGCAGCGATAGTGGAAAACGAACAGCAGGCGGCGCAGGAAAGGTACGAGTCTGCACAGCAGATGAACATGGATCCACTCATGGGCGGCTTCGGGTTTGGTCCCGGTATCGGATTTAGTTTCTGAAACCGAGAGCCGAAAGGTTTTCGCCCGGATTCGAGTTCCTGCCAGCGCGAAGCGGGGTTGCGGTCTCGTTATCAAACTGAAGGCGGCGCTGAATCGTGATAAGCAGATTGCGACATTCACAAAATCCGGCCAGTGATAACAGAGCGCAATTGAATGACCGTGTGGGCTCTCTCGGTTTACTTACGGTCGTCGTTTTGGTTCTTGAGTTTTTAGTGGCGATGTGGATTCGGGGAATCGTCTTTACCGCTGCTCTGTTCGGGTTCCTGTCAGCGGTTTTTGCATTAGCTACTTTACTCTTTCACCTTGTAAGCCGCACAGTTCCGGATCAGGGCGGTGTTGACAGTCGGCGCAGGGCGCTTGCTTACCTTCTGTTGATCGCTCTGGTATCGAGCGCTTGCATCGCAGTTTTAGCCGGCATCTTTTCGCTGCCGTTGCTGTTCAACGGGGGATGGCACGAAGCTCGCCCAGAATGGCGAATTCCATCCATTCTTGGCGCGCGCCCAACAAATGAAACGGCAGTCGTGGCATTGCAAACGCATCCGCATATCCCTCACCAGTGGCACCCAACCGAGCGACACTGCGCATAAGCAGCGAAAGTAACTCAACCTGTCGACAACTTGGCATAGCCGCGCGTCGGGAAAGTCGTGTTCGGCCAGGTCGCTGGGTTTCTTATTCTCCAGCGCAAAACTTTCGAACGTAGTGGACAAGCCGCGCAATCTGGTCGTAACTGAGCCTCCCGTCAGTGGCCGGCATACCGGCCGGAAAACCGGCGCTTGATGAGCCGTCTTTGATAATCAGGAAGAGCGTGGCGTCTGACATCATCGACATCCAGTCGCAATCGGTAAAGCTGTGAATAGGCACTGGCAGGTCACGGGCGGCTGGCCCGTGTCCCTTGCCATCGCGACCATGACATCCGGCGCAGTGACTGAAGTAGAGAGTCTCCGCGTCCGCTCGATGAGACGGGCCATAATGGAACGTGCGAGGACTGCCGGCCGTGGTGAGGCTCAACAGCGGGAGCGTCAGCATTAAGATGCGCATCCGCGTTTGATATACGGTATTCATTTGTCCAAAAATTTCGCGGCGCTTCCGACGCATGTCCATGCGAATAGTTCAACATAAGCTCCGCCCGATTTGGGCGGACTACCCCGTACGTCGCGCACAGCAACAGGGAGCACAGGCGCGATTTATTATCCCTGGTAGTGCGCCCTTAGCTGATGCATGTTTCAGGTGGCTCATCGACCTCCTTACCTTCCCAGCCCTGGTGGGCACAACAATCAAACCGAGATAACCGGGATTGCAATTGTTGACGATATAGTAAGCGTTCGCCTGGCAATCGCCGCCGTTGAACGGCTGGTAGGGCAGCGAATCCAGGTAGCTTATTACCGGCCCGACGCCGGGCTGGCTTGAGTCGGCGCAGTTGACGTAGGAACCGCGGCCGTAGCCGTCCTGTGTATACCGGAAAACTCGGCTTGAAGGATCCTTTCGAACGCAAGCCGGGATCGATTCCGCTGCCGGCTTTGGGTAAGCCCGAGCCGAGTGGCTCACGCGGAGGCTATTTCCGCATCCTCGTAGGCCGGAGCGCCGCCGGGCCCTTGGGTGGCGTAACCGTGCCCTTGCCGCTCACGAAAAGGGGTGAGGTGACAAACATCACGGTGATTACAATTCTGACCAGCGTCTTCTTGTGAAGAATCAGCGCGGCAGGTGATGACTTTTCGCAGCAATCATTTTTCTTGGGACCAGCACGGCATCACGTCGGCCGCACCGCGGGCCGTCGCGCGAACCGAATATCGTCGCCATCCGCATATGCGTGGCTATCCGAATATGCGTCGCTATCCGCGCCGGTCATCCGTGCCGTCGCGCTCTTCGTCACGAAGGGCCGCAGAAAAATCATTCCCAGTCCGATCCGGAACACGATGTTGCTGGCGCTGACGGCCAGCGATGCCGCGACCAGATCCGCCGTCGAGCCGAAAGCGTGGAAGCACAAGACCATCGCGGCCTGTTCCGAACCCAATCCGACGGGTGTCAGCGGGATGCTCGTGACCAGCAGGATAACCGGCGTGAGCGCGAGCGCCACCCGTAGCGGCGCGTCGATATGAAAGGCCCGCATTTCGAAATAAAGGGCGAAGCCCTGCATCGCGAAGATCACCGCGCGGATTAGAGACAGCCGGACGAAATGAGAGAGCCGCGCCTGGCGAAAGCTGCTCATCGCTGGAAGGTCGTAAAGCCGCTGGCCGAGGCGCGAACGCGGGCGGCCGCGCATCCAGAACCACGCAATCAGCCACAGCGCGCCGAGCGCCGCCATTAGATAATAACCTGCGTGTGGCAGGGGAAAGCGCGGCGTAATCGCAAACGCGGTCAACGCCATCAGGAGCATCACCTGGAAGTCGATGAGTGCCTGGAAGAGCAGCGTGAAGCCGACGGCCAGCCATGCGACGCCCTTGCGCCGGTTCAGGAAGACGATCAGCGCGCTGTTGGCGACGGCGGCATTGACGAGTTGCAGGAAGTACTGCGCGGCGGTCGGCGCCAGCATCTCGCGGAAGCTGGTGCGATGGTGGAAATACGTGAACAGGCGTGAAAATAGCAGCGTTTCGCCAAGAAGCCACGCGACGAAGGCGATGATCGCGGTCGCCATGAACAAGCCGAGGCTCGCATTTGCGACCTGGCTCGTGATTGCGGCCAGCGGGATGCCGCGAGCGACCCACCACATAATCACGACGGCGGCCAAATAGGACAGCGCAGTTTTGGCGCGCGGACTGATTTCGGCGGCGGCCTTCGCCAGTGCAAGCACGATTGACGCGAATCGTGACATTATCATGCAGGCACGCGTACGCCAGGTGCCTGGGCTGAACCTGTCGAATCCGCGGATACTTCGGCCTCCGGGCCGGCTAGTTCCGCGAAGTTCGAACCCGCCACCGCATGCGCCGCCTGCCGGTAGACGCGCATCGTCAGGCGGGCGGCGCGATCCCATGAAAAGCGCTGTGCGTTCAGATAGCCCGCCGCGATCAGCGGCGCGCGCAAGGCTTCATCGGTCAGCAATTCTTCGAGCGCGGCCCGAAGCTCGTCGATGTCGGTCGGATCGAACAGCCGCGCCGCCGCGCCCGCCACCTCTGGCAGGGCCGCCCGGTTGGAGCATACGACCGGAATCCCCTCGCGCATCGCCTCGATCACCGGAATGCCAAAACCCTCATACAGTGACGGAAACGCCATCAGGCGCGCATTGCGGAGAAGCTGAACTTTTTCGTGTTCGGCGACGTATCCGGTAAAGGTCACATCTTGGCGGATTCCGAGGCTCTGCGCCAGCTCAGGCAGCTCTTCGCCGGCCGCCGGCAAATGGCCGAGCACGACCAGTTGGCCACGCTCCGGCGAGCGCATCCGTGCAAAGGCGCGAATCAGCGCGCCGATATTCTTATGCGGGTTTATACTGCTGAAGGCGACGATGTAAGGCTTCGCGACGACAATCCGGGCCTGCAACTCGCGCCGTCCGCGATCGTCCCGATTGCTATGACGGTCGGCGTCGGCTCCGTTATGCACGACGAACTGGCGTTGCGGATCGATCCCGAAGGCCGCCACAATCTCGCGGCGGCTGAATTCGCTCACCGTGAGAATCGCATGCGCGCGGCGCGCGGAGATCTTTACAAGAGCGCGCGCAATGCGGCGCTGGAGGCGGCTGGTGGCCTCGGGCAGCGCGTCGAAATTCGCGTCATGAAGCGTCATGACGGTGGCGCAGCGGGCCATAAGCGGCACCGTGTCGAGCGGCGAATGGATCACGTCGAGACCTTCGCGGGCTGCGCGCCACGGCAGGAAAAATTGCTCGCCGACTACCCGCGTCATCGCCAGCGACGGGATAGTCCAGCGGGCCGAGAAGTTGAACCTGATGCGCCGAAAATTCGGACCGAGGCCGCCGAAGGTCGGATGATTTTCGCGATTGGTGAAAAGCACGAATTGATCGTGACAGCGCAGGCGGCTGAGACCGCCGACCAGACCGCGGATATAAGTTTCGCCTCCGCCAATTACGCCCGGCAGCAGTCCAACCGCGTTGATGCCTATTTTCACGCCACCACCGCTCCTTTGACGCGTTCTCGCGCGACGATCAATCGAGGCTCGCGGCCAGGCGGTCTTCGATGGCACTTCGCACGGCCGCTGTTCGGGTATGCCTAAGCGCTACCTGGTGTTAGGCGCGCTGCGGCCGGGGACACGGCTCGGTCCCCACCGCGCGTTGCTTACTACGCTCGAAGCTGAAATCGGTTACGCGCCGATTGGAAGAAATTAGATTCATCTTAGCCCGGACTTCCATTTTCCAAGTGGACTACCAACTTGCCAAAATGTTTGAAAAGCCCTGATGGATGCGGGTTTGGATGCGACGGGAGCGGCGCGGAGGTCGAGCGGCGGTGGGTGAGACGCAAAGAGGCTCCTTTCAGGCAAAAAGCTGTGGAACCCCGCACCTGTCCGCTAGGATAGAGCCGAATGAAGAGCAAGCCTGCAGGCGTCTAAAACGGATAGTTGATGCCGGAGAAGACTGCTGATCCGTTCGGTCCATAACCAAAATCGACGAAGGCGACTACGAACGGCAGCGCAATAGCGCGGAAGCCGAGGCCACCCGCGGGATGAAGATTCGTAAGCGGGATAGTGGAAGCGTTGTGAAATACCCGACCGAGATCGACAAAGGGGGCCAGTTCGACGATGCCGTGTGTATTGAACAGGTCGAGTTCGTAGACTCGAGCGCGCATTTCGAGATTGGCGACGAAGAGATTGTTGTCAATAAAACGCCCGGCTCCTCCGCCCCGCCAGGTCTGCTGCTCGCTTATGGGAAGGCCCAGCAGACTGCCCGCTCCGGGCCCATCTCCACCGAGCCAGCTCATTGCCCAAAATGGCGTCTCACTGCCGCCAGGCACATAACGGGCGTATAGCTGCCCCGCGAGCGTTATGCGGCTGCCGATCGGCAGATAATGTCTCAGGTCGGCTGCGAATTCTGAATAAGAGGCGGAACTGAGCACGCTTCGATCGGAGATACCGGCAAACAGTGCGATAAGCCCGCCGAGCGTTGGGATTTGGAGTGAGTTGCGCGTATCGTACGATGCGACAAGCTGATTCAAGAGTTCGGTGCCGCCGTTGATCCCTTTAACGTTTGGGAATAGGTCCCCGATGAAGGGTAGCGTACTGAGGGCGCCATGGTAGATTCGTACAAACCGCGGGCGCTCCCTGAGCGCGATCTGCAGGTGTGGAGTAAGGTTGAGACCGACGGTCGCATCCCCGTAAACTTGCAGAAGAGCATAGTTAGACTGATTGCTCTCGGCCGAGCTATTGCCGAGGCCGAAGAAACGCTGCGTCGGACTGCGCTGGTAGAGGAAATGCCCCTCGAGCGACCACCGCTGCCTACGTTCCATTCCGCTCGCATAATCCAACTCAACTGAACTCTCATTTCCTTCCGAACCGCCCGCGATTGCATACCATTGCGTATCAGCCGATGGATAGGCGAGATAGCGCAGAGTTCCGCCCCACCCAAGAATAGTATTGTAGTTGATGTCGGGCGCAAAAATTTGCTGGATTTGCTGACTCGAATTAAACCGCAGAAAGACCGGCATCACTCCCACCAGGGTGCCGGCATACGGGTCCGTGACAATTTCCGGAATTGGAATGAACGGCCAACTGTTCGGATTGGTCAGGGTAAACGCCCAAGTAGGCGCACTGCCAAATACAAGCACAAGCAAGAGAGCTAATGCCCGCATACCAAGCCTTGCTGATGCGACCATAACACGCTCGACCCTGTAGCCACCGTCCTGAGGGCGATTATTTGCTCGCTGCCCCATCAAGGGATGAATAACGGCGCGAACATAAGCAATGTAAAAATCCACGTCGTCCAGTTCGACCCTGACTGCTGGGCCAGGTACTGCTCAGTCTGATCCGAGGCAGGGTAATTTTGATGGTTTGCGACCTGGGCGATGATACCGTCGGGCAAGGCTCCGGTTCCAGGCTGACGGCCTGAATCGCTCGGTTGGTCCATCGTGACGAGTTCCGGCTGTACGACGATCCGGTTAAGTATCGCCACTTTGGGATCGTTGACGATGCGCTGCGTGTCTTCTTGCGCGTCAATTTTTCCTTGCGCAGTCGCGACGAAACCATAGAGGATCACTTGCCGGCGGTTTTGGTTCACAATCACCGAGGCACCAACCAGCGGCAACTTGTGGGCTTGGAAATAGTCGGTGAGCGCCCGGCCCTGGCCTGCGGGATCGGGTGGCAACGAGGGAAGCTTTTCAGGGGCGTTGGCTTGAGCGGAAGGTGCCAACGCGTCAGGGAGCTGCAACTGCGCGGCTGAAGGATCAACCCGCGAAGCGTTAGAAACGCTAGTACAAGCAGCGAACTTTAATGCGCAGACGACCAGACAAATTGTCAGAGCGATTCGGGCTCTGGTTTCCATGACCTGGATCTATCGCCGGCCGCGTTCGTTGCGAATGCAGAATCGAATAATTCTTCGATACCGTCGCCTAATTGTTGGCGCAGCCTGGCTCGATTTCTCCGGCGGAGGAAGCCGACGCGGCGACAAGATCGTTGCCGCCGCGTAGCAGCTTGGGACTGCGACCAAAGAGCGTTGCAGGGGACATGGGTTTTTATTGAGTTACGGCATCTCGTCCAAAATGCTGGCTCTCAGTAGGCAGTCGCGGTGCCACTATTTGGCGCCAGGTTGACCGCATCAGGATCGCTGCCGAGACCTAACGCGTCGACATGGCGGGTCGCCGTGCGACCGGTCTCCAAGTCTACCTCTGCACGATGGAAATAATTTTCCGCCATCGTCCGGTCACCACGGGCCAGCGAGATGGTCCCCAGCCACTGGTTTCGCGCGGCAGGGTCAACATCGTGGCCCTCGGTTCGGGCCAAAACCAGCCGGCGTACGAGCTGATTCTCTTCCAGGCGCGCCCTTTCTTCAGCCTTAATTTGGTTCTCTGTCGGAAGCCCAAGGCTGGGCTCATTCGATATCGACGAGCTGTCCTCGTGCGACATCCAGTCACTGGACATTTTGCCGATCGGCGCCGGGTCAGCAGGTGCCTCGGTTCCCGGGGCGGCGGCCGTGTCCATGCCTAGCGAGCCAGCCGTTGCCACGGCTTGAGCAAATGCGGTTGACACCATGAAGCTCAGCGATAAGCTTACTGCTGAGCAAATTATCATTTTGTTGACTGTAAGGCTCATACTGATACTCCTAGTTACATCATGCCCAGAGCAACGATTTGTCCCGTTGCTCGTTTAGCTGTTGTAACTACTTGGAACTAGTACGATGCGTAATGTGGCGACCCTGTTTTGCCGGCTGGCACTCCAATGAGGCGCAATGCATTACGCGCCGCCTGAATGCGCTGACATTAGGGAAACGCGCCGGCACGCGTTAAAGGGACAAGATCGCCGAATTCTCGTCGGAGCGAGAGCGCGAGCCAAGCTTGAGCCGCAAAAGAAGGCGGCATAAGGAAGGCTGTGGCGCCGGCTCGAATCTTCCAAGAGGGTTAACTCGGGCGGTGCCAGTTGTTAGCAGGAAGACCTTTGGCTGTATACGACCAGTCGGTCGAGCTTTGTCGCCTCGCGGGTCGTTCGGTTGCGCGAGCACCGCATGATGAGGGGCCAACCGGCCAATTTCACCGGTCCGGTAATGATCGCCGAAGTCGTGAAGGGTAATAGCGGATAAAGCAGCAACACACGCAGCCACACCCAGGATGCAGAGTAAGGCTCTCAGCCATGTGATCGCGAAAGACCCACCTGATACCAAGCGTGACATCTGCCGATACGACAGTCTAAATTTAAGTCAGATGCAGGTTAGGGTCAATCGTTGACGTTGTCGGCGTAACACTAAATGTGAGGCTCGGATTGAATACTAATCGTTCTTAGATTGAGCAGTGTTATCCGATTCGCCAAAGTAAAGACGATGAATCTGCGTCAGTCTCACACCGTCTAACCTCTGTTAAGAGATGACCGCGATGCAGAAACAGCTTGTGACGTTGCTTTGTCTTGCGGCAATCCTTTTCACCGCTTTGCCAGCTCGGACGGCGTCCAATGGCGATTCACCCGTTAGAGCTGGGACGCCCGAAGCGGCCGGAGTGATATCTCGCCTTGAGCAAGCGCGGCGCAACGATCAAATGGATGCGCAAGGTTACATGGGCGCTGCGAACCGGGATGCCGGACTCTTTTATTACCGGAAGTCTCGGGAAGTCGATGCTATATTGAAAAGGCTGCGGCAAGGAGAGACGGTGTCGATGGATGATGTTCAGAGCGCTCTGAATAACACGGACGCGGTACGCTATGGCGGAAGCTTTTAAACACTAGCTTAGCTAATCCACCTCATACCGTCGCCTTTTGCCGCCGGATTTGGTCTCGGAGCGTTGGGTTGGCGCCAGAATACCAGCCCATCGGCTTAGCCTCCTGTCCCGGGCGCAAAGTTGCCACTGTGAGCGGTTGTCAATCCGTATCCAGGGTAGGGCGTAGATGAGCGAATTCGCTCAACTGCAACTTGCTCCTCATATATCCGTAACATTCCTCGCCTAGATTTTCGCGTCTGCGCGCTTTGCATCGGACTGCCCCGGTGTAGCGTTGCGATGTGCGCAGAATTTGCTCGTCTGCCTTTTGGAGGGGAGAAGCGCATTTATGGACAATAGTTTGCTCAGATTCATGCGATTGTCTGTCATCGGATGCGTAGCGGCGATGCTCGCGGGATGCTCGATTAGCAATCCCACGGATAATCCTTTTACAGTCACGGCGAATGCTAATGGCAAGCCAACGGTCTGGGATTGTGCGATGGTGCAGATGAGTTCACCGCCCAGATACGCTTGCAGCGATAACAAGACCTACAGTGCCTTCGAATTGCGTGATGCGAGGCTCGGTGTCGAGACGCCAAAGGTCGCCAGCAAATAAGCGCAAAACGCCGGGGAATTTTGCAGAACCATTACGGCCAATAGAGCCTGATGAGTGGCGGCGGCCCGCGGTGCCGCCCGCTTGGGTATTCTTACAACAATCTGGGAGGAGCCTGATGAAAGGTAAGTGGAAGATGGCCTTGGCGGCGGCCTGTTGGGCGCTGCTCTCGACTGCGCCACGGTTGCGGGCGCAGGACGCTTCTACGATTACCAAAGCGACTACCTTGTGGGTCGATGAACGCACCGGCCAGGTCTTCATCCGGCCGGGGCGTGGGCGCGTGCCGATGACAATTGGCTCGGCGGTCGACGCGGTAAAAATTGAACAACAAGTGGAGGACAATGCCAACTCCAAGGTCCAAGCGGCAGTGACGCAAGCAAAGGAAGAGCAGCGGCTGAAGGACGAGGAACTCGCCAAGAGAGTCACAGCGATGGAGCCGGCGTGGAAGAACTATATGTCCAATTGGCAGGACAAGTTCCGCGTCGGTGCTTTGCTCTACGGCGATTACAGATTCTATACTCATACAGGATTCCAGCCTCAGGAATTAACCCAGATCACCAATCTCGGGCCTGGCAACAACAACTGGAATTCTTTTGACATAAGCCGGACGTATCTTAACTTTTACTTTTTTCCTACCAAGGACTGGACGCTCCGAATAACGCCGAACCTTTACAAAACCCTCGGTTCCTCGAATATTACCTACGGAAAGGACACCGCGTTAGGCAGTAATCTCGACGGGAATATGGGCATTCGCATCAAGTACGCGTACATCCAGTATAATGATCTGTGGAAAGACGTACCGGTGATGAAAGGCGGGACGGTTACCATGGGTTCAATCCCCAATCCGCTCGTGGCCTGGGAAGAAGATCTCTATGGTTATCGCTTTGTCAATCTTACTCCATGGAACTATCTGAGTCTCTCGTCAACTCAGGTTGGTATTTCGATGGAGGGGCCAGTCAAGTTGATGGGCGGTGAGAAAACCTATCTCGATTATGGGCTTGGCGTCTACACTAACGGCAGCTTTCACGCCTTCGAGCAAACTGACACGAAACAAGTTATGGGGCGCCTGACTGCATATCCGTTCGGAGCTGACTGGCGATTCCAGGGACTCGGGCTGACCGGCTTCTATGACTATGGCTACGGTAACACCACGCCTGACACCGTCAGTATACCCACCGCACTCAAGGGGAGTGACGCTCATGTCGAGCGGATTGCTGCGCTGCTCCATTATTCGCAGCCGCTGTGGAACCTGGTTGGAGAGTTTGACTACGGGCAGAACGCGTTCAGCCTCGGCAACCTGTTTTCCGGTGCCGGAACTCTGGATGCGTTCGGTACGGCGAGCGGGCCCTCAATTTCGGGCAATACCCTTGGCGACCAGCGCCTGACCGGTGCACCACCGACCGGCAAACTGTCGTGCAGCTCAACCGCCAACACTCCCCCCACGCCTTGCTATAACGCGTTCGCCAGCTTCGGTCCGCAGACTGAAGTGTATCGAGCGATTCTGCAAAACGGACGCGAGCGCAATATCGGGTTCGACTTCTTTGGGCATTTCAATATTCCCAATACCAAGTTGAGTCTGTTCGCGATGTTTCAATGGTTCATGCCGAATGATAATATCAAGGAAGATCCGCTGGACTTTCAGCGCTTTATTGCGGGAATCGCATACCAGTACAATGAGTACCTGCGATTTGCCATCGATAGTCAGAACTTCTCGTTCTACCATACCCAGTTCGGTATCCCGGTGGGAACCGCAGAAGGATTTAATTACTCTGCCGGCAGCAGCTTCAACGGGCGCCAACTGCCGAGCGTGAAGAGCTTCGTGATTCCCAACCTGGTGCCGCGCGATACGCATTCAATCTTTGCGAATGTTGAATTCGCATACTGAGTAGTCCTGGAGTTCAAATATTCAACGGCGCGCTACCTGAGATGGGCAGCGCGCCGTTTGTCTTTCGTGGTGAGATTCCAGCGGCAGCGCGCAGACTGGCCCGGCGTCAGAACTTGTCCTTAAGCTCGCGGGCTTTCGCGAAGATCGCAACTTTGTCGCCGGCCAGCGTGGGGGCAAGCTTCTTTAGACTGGCACGCAGCTCTGGACTGTCGGTGCGGAGAAAAGGGTTGAATTGCTTCTCGTCGCCAATCGTCGACGGAATCGTATACTTGCCTTCGGCCCGTATGCTCCGCGCCCATTCATACTTACTCTTGAGCGCCTGATTATTCGGCTCCAGTGTCAGCGCGAAGCGCAGGTTCTTTTCGGTGTACTCGTGACCGCAATAGACCTGTGTCGTCTCCGGCAGCGCAGCGAGCTTGGCCAATGAATCGACCATTGTCTGCGCCCGGCCTTCAAATACGCGGCCGCATCCGCCGATAAACAGAGTATCGCCAGTAAAGACCGCGTTCAGTTCGGGGAAAAAGTATGCGATATGGCCGTTGGTATGCGCCGGAATTCCGATCACACGGCCTTTGAGCGAGGCCACCTCCACAGTGTCGCCGTCATCGACTGCATCAGTCTGGGCGGGAATTCGGCCGCGCTCGCCGCGTGCTCCGTAAACCCGCAGTCCCGGAATGGCGCGCACCAGGTCTTCATTGCCCCCCACGTGGTCGAAATGCCAATGCGTCGGCAACACGGTGATAAGTTGAAGGCCGCGCCGGTTCACTTCTGCCAGGACCTTGTCGGCTTCAGCGCAATCGACCACGCCGCACTGCTTGCTCGCATCGTCGACCACCAGGTAGGCGTAATTGTCCGAAAGTTGGGGCACCGGAATGATTGCCATCAGCTAACTCCGTGTTTGTTGTCTGACCTCCCCTCTCGAGGAGGTCACCTGAAGCCTCATGCCACGTCACCGCCTGCGACACGGCGTTCCGGCGGAGTTTGATAAACCGCACCTTCCAACCGCGACACCGCGATGGTCAGCGATTCGATCTTGCTGCTGAATTTCTCGTCGAGGCGGTCGATACGACTGCGCAATTCGCTGAGACTCGCTACTATCCCCACAAAAAACGCCGCGTAGCTCATAATGAGCATCGTGACTAAGCCGCCGATGATTTGCTGGTTGCTGAAGCCGTTCATTAGCCAACCACATTGTAGCCCATGTCGACGTAAACTGTCTGGCCGGTAACGCCGCTTGCGAGATCGCTGAGCAACGCCGCCGCCATCCGTCCGACCTCTTCGGGCCGCATCGCGCGTCTCAGCGGGGATCGCTGCTCGACTTCGTGCGCCATCGCATGAAAATCACGGATGGCGGCGGAGGCGAGGGTGCGCGCCGGAGCCGCGCTGAGCGCATTCACGCGGATATTGCGCCCGCCGAGATCGAGTGCAAGATAGCGCACGCAGGCTTCGAGCGCAGCTTTTGCCACGCCCATCACATTATAATTTGGAATCGCGCGCACCGCCCCGAGGTAACTCATAGTTATGATTGAGCCGCCGCCGCGGGCTTCCATCAGCGGTTCTGCAGCGCGTGCCAGCGCGACCAGCGAATAAGCGCTAATCTCTAACGCCCGGGCGAAGTTGAGCCGGTTGACAGTGAGGAAGCGATCGCGCAGGTCTTCTCGTTCGGCATAGGCCACCGCATGCACCATCATGTCGAGCCCGCCCCATAGCTCCCTAAGCTTAGCGAACAGGGCTTCGATCTGAGCATCCACGGTGACATCGAGTTCACCGGCTACAGTTGCGCCAAGCTGCGCCGCCAATGGCCTGACGCGTTTTTCGAGAACCTCGCCCTGGTAAGTGAGCGCGACTTCGGCCCCCTGCGCTTTTAACTCCTGGGCGATCGCCCAGGCGAGACTTTTATCGTTTGCGACACCGAGAACCAAAGCGCGCTTACCGTCTGCGATTCCCATTCAGCATGACTCCTCGTGCAAGGCCGTCCCTCCGCGACAGCAGGCGAATAAACCGGGAATGCTAACGGCGAAGCTCGTACAGTGCCGAGAATGCATCCTTGACCGGCAGCCGCTGAAATCGCGTGAACCCGGCGTCACGCGCAAGTTCACGCGCCTTGGCCTCACCCATCAATGCGCCGATTCCTGCACCGTCGTGCGCGAGTGACACCGTCATACAATAGAGTGTGCTGGCGGCGTACATCATCCGGCCCATCGGATTGATATTATCTTCGACGCGATTCGAAGCGTTAACCTCGACCATCAGGCAGGTGCCGCCCGGCTTCAGCGCGCCGCGAATTGATTTGAGCAAGCCGGCCGGGTCAACCGAATCGTGGACAACGTCGAACACCGATATGAAATCGAATCGATCTGCGGGGAGACGGGTGCAATCGACGACATCGAAGCTGACCCGTTCGGCAACGCCAGCGGCTTTGGCGTTCGCCCGCGCACGCTCGATTGAGCCGGGATGCGCGTCGTAGCCATGCACAAGCGCCTTGGGAAACGCACTGGCGATAGTGATTACCGCCCGTCCGCTGCCGCAGCCTACGTCCAGGGCTTCGCCACCATTATTAAGGCACTCCACCACCTGCGGCATTGCCGGCAGCCATTTCCGCAGCAGGCTGTGGCGGTACATGGGGGCGGAGCTTCGCTCGATCGCCTCGAATACTTCGGACGGATATTCGCTTTGCGGGACACCGCGGCCGGTGCGAAAGGATTGCATCAGTTTCGGCGCCATCGCCACTTCCGGCACGACCATCTGCATGAAGCCGCCCATGTAAAACGGCGAATTCTCATCAGCCAGCACCATCGCATGTTCGCGCGGCATCGAATAGCGCGCGCGCGCCGGGTCATACTCGATGTATTTCGCCGCGGTCATCGCGCCGAGCCATTCTCGCAGATAACGTTCGTTGAGACCGGTGTTCGCTGCCAGTTCCGCGCTCGTTACAGGGCCGGCATTTGCCAGCACCTGAAAGATTCCCAGGCGGTCACCAATATAGGATAGGGCACCCTGCAAGGCAGCGCCCAGATCATTTGTCATCAGCCCGGCGAAAGCCTTCACCTTGTCCCAATCGAGCGATGTGGTTTGATCGGCCATGGCAATCCCCTTACCTTCAATGGGCGCGTCGAACGCCGCTTCGGCAGGAATCTCTATGAACCCGCTGCCGCAAACCGGCGGCCCCGCGCCCCGGTTATCCAAACGAGTGCGCGCAACTTTCCCTAGCTAGCAGATTTTGCGATGATGCGGCTACTTCGGTGGCCTTCTTCACGTCCATAAGGTGACGCCCTAGGCGGCGATTAGAACTTTTTGAAGACCGGGAACAATTCCTGCTGGACCGGTACGTTTTCCATCTGCTCCATTTCGGCGGGAGCGAAAAGCCCGTCGCGCCGGGCAAACGCCCTGAACTTTTCGTACAAGTCGGCGAGCTTCGCCTGATAATATCCAATGTTTTCGTCCGGTCGGTTGAAGTTGTACTCGGCCGCCATCTTCGCCGCAGCCGCGACTCTGACGTTGGCGCCACGGCCGCTGACGTAATATGAAATCTGATCGCCGCTTAGGTATGGCCGTGAGGCCTTCAGCGCCAGCTCGTAAGCAGCCGCGACATTGCGCCGCCCGCTGCCGAGTTTATCGCGATAGATTTCGGGTGAATCCTGCAGCGTCTCGGTCTTCATCAGTTCAGCGATACCGAGTTCATGGCGAGCGAGACGGCCAAGATAATCTTTGTAAAGCCGTTCGAGTTGGTCACCGCGGCCGCTCAGCAGCAACCCGAACATCTCTTCCATAAAGCGCCGCTGGAAGCGCTCGAGCCCGCGCGATTTAAGGCCTGAGCCGCGAATCGTGATCTCGCCGGTTTCATCGAGCAGCACATAATTTTTCATTTTGTAGCTGAACATGGCAGGATATCGCCCGTCAATTTCCAGCCGGATTCCTGACGGCATCCACGCGCCGATCTGCTCGATCAGCTCTAGTGCGGCACTCTCATTTTCAAACGGGAACGGCGCCACGAAATAGATCCCATCGGTATCGACCTCGACCACCAGCGCGCCCCGATTTTCGAGCTCGACGATCGCGCGCTGGATCAATTCACGGCCGCGGCGGGTGACAGTGTTGGCCTGCTCAAAATCGTTGAAATGACCCAGGGAAAAACCCAGGTAGCCGTAAAAGGAATTGATCAGAATTTTGAAGGTCTGCTGAAGCGCCTCCATATTGCGTTTTTCGAGGCCAGTGAGTTCGCGCACCGCGGCCTTGGCCTGGACACGAAAACTGCGCAAATCGCCGAGGATTCGCAAAAATACGCCGAGATGATCGTTCCCGGGTTGATGCCGCCCCTCGAGCATCAGCGACGGGTACAGCGAGGTCACGTCGCAATGCAGTACGTTGCGGGCGACTCCGCAGCGGCGGATTTCGGTATAGCCGCCGGCCACTTCGCGCGGCTCGCTCGGGGATGGGATCGAATGGCCGGCTGCGAGATACGCGCGCATCAGCAACGCATCGATTTTGGTGGCGTTTCCGCGGAGCATAGTGCTCTGGTACGAATAAGGGAAAATCTGCGCCTGCACGAAATAGCTGGGTGAAAGCATCTCCGCCAGGGCCCCGGCCTCGCGCGCGTCATCGAGCGCATAAGCCAACAATTCGTCGGCGCGATGGTCGAAATAATCGCTCACCTTTGCCGCGTCGATGTAGACACGGTCCGGGCGGACGACTCCGAAATGCTGGGCCAACTGCTTGAGCCCGAAGCCCTCCAGTTCGCGGCTGGCGATATCGTAATGCTGGGCCAGCAGCCAGGTATCAACGATACTGCGGCCATACACGTCGTAGCGCCGATAGGTGATAACCCGCTCGGCGATCTGTATCCGCGATGGACGCGCGCGAAGTGCAGAGCCATCACGGCCTAACGCCAGCACAATCCGATGACGCTCAGCGCGCGCTTCGAGATACTCGAGGTCGAAGCGAAAAAGATTATGCCCCTCGATAACATCAGGGTCGCGGGCAAGCACGATGCGGACCAACTCCGCCAGCATCGTTCGCTCGTCCATATGTTGGCCTGACAGCACGCATTCGAAACCATCGGAATCGGTCAGCGCCACTGCAATAATACGGTCACCCTCGCGCGCCGCTGAAGGAAATTCAAAGCCGTCGCTAATATAGGTCTCAATATCGAGCTGCATGCGGCGCAGATCACCGAATTGCATGCCCATAAAATAAGTGGTGCCGCTTAACATCAGGTATTGTTCGACGGGGTCCGCCAGGATCAGGTATGGAGCATCCGATGCACCGGGCGCCTTACCGGTGACGCGCCGCAGATGGCGGCGGACAGCATTGAGTACGTCGAGCGTATCGAAATACGCTATAAAGCGCAGCGGAAAAGTGCCCCGCAATTCGGCCACGCGATCAGCGCCGCGGACTCCAGTCAGGAGTTCACGGTCCGCGAGCAGCGCAAAGAGCGAGAGCGAGTGACGTTCGCGGCTTAGTTCGCCTTTAATTCGCCTTAGGACCTCGACTTCCTTTCGTGAGGCGATTTCGACCGCGACGACTCCGTCGTCCGCCGGGTCCCCAAACAACAGCCGATTGCCATAGAACTGCGCGCAAATTTCCTGGTATGGGTTCATGGCTCGCGTCTCGGACTGAATTCTCCTCGACTGGCGAAGGTGCTACAACGACCGGCCAAAACTCCCCAGGCTGCCTACCGCTAAATGAGCATTCCAGGGCGAATTTACAGGCTGAAAGCAGGAGTGCCCAGCGCGCGGGTTGGGCATCTCTACCTTGATGACCCACGTCGCAGTGTCCAGCTGCGGAGCTATGGGACATGATCAGCCCCTTGGTCAGGGGGAGGTTTTACGAGTTGCGTGCTACAAGACGGCCGCGTACCGTTGCGCCGGGGGAGCCCCAGGCACGTATTTTGACGTGACTTGATTGTGAATTTTTTAGGGCAGTTTTTCGAGGAGAGGCGCGATTACAACCAAGTTAGTGGCAAATCCCAGCGAGTCATGGAAATCGGTTCTCACTCCGCCCAAAATCGTTGTTATAATTGAATTGGTAGCAGCGTCTAAGGCGCATAGAGGATAGTCGGTTTGACTTTGTACGAGCATTTTCCTAACCTTTAATCCTTTGCCAGCTTTCCTTCTGTGTCGGCAAGTGCGACCGGTCGTGTCGTCAAGTGTGCCCAGGCGGTTATCTCATGACCGTCCTGCGAGGCCGCGGCTGCGGGGCTGTTTGTGCCGACCGAACCGGAAGAGGCATGCCGCGCGGAATATTCATGCGCTGCACACGTCGCGCAGGACAGGCCAGAAAGCGTCTCAACGGCGCATCGAGTCAGTGAAACAAGCATGAAGCAGAAGTACGAAGGAAAAGACCTACAGGGTCTGGTCGATCTCGGGCGAGAGCAGGGTTATTTAACCTTTGATCAGGTCAACGATTTCCTTCCCCAGGATGTGACCTCACCCACCGACCTGCGGTCTGCGCTCGAGAGTTTCGAGGACATGGATATAAAAGTCCTCGATGACGTTCCGTCAGACGGCGTCGATGCGGAGTTGGAGACCGAGGTCAAGGAAGAAACAGAAGAGATTGCCGAACCTGCCACCCCTGCCGATACCGTCAGTGAGTCATCCGATCCGGTTCGGCTCTATCTCAAAGAGATGGGCAATTTCCAGCTCCTCTCCCGTGAGCAAGAGGTCGAAATCGCGAAACGCATCGAGGCCGGCGAACAGGAAGTCGAGGACGAGGTCCTGCGCTCGCCTGTTGCTCTGGACCGTGTCATCGATATCGCCGAGGAAATCGAGTCAGGCGAAGGCGACTTGCGGGATATCTTCGAGGAAAACGAAGAGCAGTCCGACCCTGACGAGGAGCGCGGCCCCGAGGCCAACGAAAAACAGTTCAAAAAACTCCTAACCGCCAAGAAAAATCTCCTGAAGCTCCGAGGCAAGATCGGCCAGGCGGAAGAGAAGCTGAAGAATAATCGGCCCAAGTCGTCGGCCAGGACCAAGCTCGAAAAAAATATCACGCACGAACGCGATAGGGTAAAGCGTGAGCTGCAGCGGCTAGAGCTTTCTCATCACGTCGAAAGCGCAATCATTAGCGAGATGCGCAGCTTGCTGCAGAGAAGCCGTGCCGCGCTCGCGATGATCCAGCATTACGAGCAGGCAACCGGCCGTACCAAAACGCAACTGCTGCGTGAGGCTGGCGGCGCCGAGGACCGCCGCCATGTGCTGAAGGTCAACGGCACCCGCGAGAATCTGTTGGATATCGCAGCACGCATCAAGGAAGCACAGAAGAGCATTAAGGATGTCGAACATAAGGTAAAGGCGCCGACTGAGGACTTTGCCAAATCGCTCGAGATCATCGCCTCGGGTCAGGACAAGAGCCGCCGCGCTAAAAAGGAACTAACCGAGGCTAATCTGCGGCTGGTCGTCAGTCTTGCCAAGCGCTATACCAACCGCGGCCTGGGATTTCTCGATCTCATTCAGGAAGGCAACATCGGCCTGATGCGCGCAGTCGACAAATTCGAGTATCAGCGCGGTTACAAGTTTTCTACTTATGCAACCTGGTGGATACGGCAATCGATGTCGCGCGCGATCGCCGATCAGGGCCGGACGATCCGAATCCCGGTTCACATGGTTGAAACGATTAACAAGCTGCTACGTGTGACTCGCCTGCTGGTGCAACGGTTGGGACGCGAGCCCAGCCCGGAGGAAATCGCGGAGCAGATGGAGATGCCGCTGGACAAAGTCCAGAAGGTGCTGAAGATTGTCAAGGAGCCGATCTCACTCGAAACCCCGATCGGTGACGAAGAAGAAAGCTCGTTGGGCGACTTTGTCGAGGACGAACTGGCACCGTCACCGGTCGAAGCGGCGATCCAGGGAAATCTCGGTGAACAGACCCGGAAGGTACTCGCTACCCTGACGCCGCGCGAGGAACAGATTCTGCGCATGCGTTTTGGGATCGGCCAGAAGACCGACTACACGCTTGAAGAGGTCGGTAAGCAATTCGCCGTCACACGCGAACGGATCCGCCAAATCGAAGCCAAGGCGCTGCGCAAGCTCCGTCAGACCGGGCGCTCACGCAATCTCGAAGGCTTCATGGAACGCGAATAGCGCCGCGGTCGAGCCGGCGGCGGCAGCGCCGGCCTCTATCGACGTCTTCGAGCAGGATAACGAACGGAATGCTCGGACAACAGAATCGATCATTCGACAGTGGCCGCGACTTCGACGCGGCCCTCAGGCGCCGGGGACTGGACTTGCTTCGCCGCGAGCGGCCGCCACAGACGATGCAAGTAAACGTTGGCAAGCTTTGCAATCAGGCCTGCCATCATTGCCACGTCGATGCGAGCCCTAAGCGAATTGAGGTGATGACCCGCGCTACCGCGCAGCGAGTGTTCGAACTACTTACTAACAGCTCTTCCATCAATGAAGTCGATATTACGGGAGGAGCGCCCGAGCTGAACCCCAATTTCAAGTGGCTAGTGGAGGAGGCGCGGGCCCGCGAATACTCAGTTATAGTTCGTTGCAACCTCACGGTGCTGTTCGAACCCGGCATGGAGTGGCTCCCGGATTTTTATCGTGACCATCGGGTGCGCCTGGTCTGCTCGCTGCCTTGCTATAGCCGCGAAAACGTCGAGCGGCAGCGGGGCTCGGGAGTCTTCTCCAAAAGTATTCAGGCACTGCAACGGCTTAATCGTCTTGGCTACGGCCGCGAATTTAAGCTGGACCTGGTTTACAATCCGGTAGGTCCGTTGCTGCCGCCTCCGCAAGAGCAGCTTGAATCGCGCTATCGCGAAGAACTGGGCCGCAATTTCGCCATCGTGTTTGACCGGCTGCTCACCATCACTAATATGCCGATCAACCGATTTGCGCGACAGTTGCACGATTGGGGCAAGTTCTCAGAATACATGGGTCTGCTAGTCAACCATTTCAACCCGGCGACGGTCGAGGCTCTGATGTGCCGCGGACTCGTCAGCGTAAGCTGGGACGGCAGATTATTTGATTGCGATTTCAATCAAATGCTGGAAATGCCTATTCTCGGCGGCAACGCTCACCTCCCTCTTTCGATTTGGCAGATCGACGATCTGAGCGCACTGAGCGGAGCCTCAATCGCGACCGGCTCTCATTGCTTCGGGTGTACCGCTGGGGCTGGCTCAAGTTGCGGCGGCGCTCTGGCCTAGCGTCTGCGTGGGCGGATTTAAACGTTCGCCGAACGGCGGGGCCGAGCTTGATGAATACCACAATTGCACCGGGCGTTCGTGAGTTCGACGCTCGAGCGTATAACCGCACCGCTGAGCGAGGACTAGGCGGGCATCGCCGGCTCGCCGCCGAGCTGATCGCCCTGGTCTATATTGCCGCGATCGCCGAGATTGCTTACGCCACCGGTGCGTTTTACATACTGTTCCCTGAACTCGGCGCGCTTTCCCACGATGTGTTTACACGGCCGCGCGGCACCTGGGCAGCTGCGCCGGTTCTGCTGGCAATTACGCCGGTTTTGACGGGTGCCATCGGCATCGTCTTCACGCGTGCATTGCCGTATGGGTATCCTTCCGTGCTGCTTACGGTAGCCGGCGCCGTAGCGGTGATATTTGTGCTGAAGTCGCCGATCGCGCCTGCGATTTCGGCCGGCTTGCTTCCGCTGACGCTAGGGGTCAAGAGCTGGTTGTACCCACCGGGCATTTTGTTGGGTACAGTGCTGTTGGCCGGGCTGTCAATCCCGTGGAAGAAGCTAAGCGTTGCGCAAAACTGGCTTGAGCCGTTGAGCCCGGTAAAAGTCGAGGACGAAGCTGTCGAACAGATTGGCAGCCAATGGTTCTGGCTCGCTGCCCTAATGATTTTCGTAACGCTGGCGGTCTTTTGCGTCGAACTGAGTGGGCATCCAGCGATCCAGATGTTGTTGGGAAATTCGAGAGAGCTGCGTTTCATACTGTTTCCACCGCTGGTGGTGATCGGCTTCGAGATGTTGGGCCATACTGCTATCTGCCCGTGGGCGCGAAGGCCTCTGCTGCTGCCTGCCGCGTGCTTTGTGACCGCCGCAGGTGGACTGCTCTTCTGGAATTTGCTCGGCGACGGAGCGGCCGCCGCCGCATTCAGTATGGCGTGGGGCATCGCGGTGCTGCGGTTGTTCGATCTGCACGTCCCGCCGGCTCTTGCCGTTGCTCTCTTGCCACAAGTGATGGCTTCCCCGACGATCGCCTATCCCTTGTCGGTCGGTACCGGCACGCTTTTGATGACGTTTTGGTTTCTTTTATACAGGTCGCTGGCACGGATGTGGACGGCGAAGCCAGCCGTCACCCGGCTCTCATAATCTCCAAGCGTCGGGCATAAGGTGACGTAAATCCTAAGGGCGAGAGGCCCAGCGGAACCTCTTGTGCACGACATCAGTGGTGATTCAGAGGAGCGCGCGCCAGCGAAGAGTTTGCTTCGCCTCCTCCGATTCTTCGAGCCACGCGCGGATTGCAGACCTGACATCGCTGTCTGAAAGTATCCCAGCAAGTTTGCCCGGGTTGTCGCGCTCAACCACTGGCACACGACCTAAGCCTTCTCTCGCCATCAGATCGATTGCTTGGCGCAAGCTGTTGGCTTTGAACGTTACGACGAATGGGCCGCGTACAAGCTCGCCGACTCGTTTCGAGTCCGGCTCCTTAAGATCCAGCAAATCGCGCTGACTAATCAAGCCAACAAGCCGCTGTCGTTGATCGACGACTGGAAACCCATGGTGCGTACTTCCTGGCCCACGCTGAGCTATCCAAGACCGAACCTCCCCTAAAGTCTGATTCGCCTGCAGTGACACCACCTGTGATGAGGCTACCTCGCCCACCGAGATCCGTTCGAGAAAGTCCGCGGCGTAGTCGACCGGGACTTGGACACCTCGCCGAGCAATCTTCTCGGTCATGATCGTGTGTTTCATGAGCAAGGCGGAAACCAGAAAAGCAGGAGCACAGCCCGCAGTGATTGGCAGCAAAGCCAGAGGTTGCAAGGTGGTCTCAAACGCGAACACGATTGATGCAAGTAGTGCACGCGATGCGCCCGCAAACATCGCCGCCATGCCGATAAGAGCAGCAACTCGAACATCTAGTCCGACACTGGGGAAAAGAGCGACCGTGCCCACACCCATAGCCGCTCCCATTGCTCCACCAATGGTGAATAACGGAGCGAGCGTCCCACCTGACGTGCCGCTGCCGAGCGCGATCGCCCAGGAGATGAATTTAAAAGCGCAAAGCTGCAATAAGGTCTGACCGGCGAGTGTCCCCGACAGCTCGTCTCTTACGTTGTAGTAGCCGACGCCCAGTGTGCGGGGAGCGCAATAGCCAATGATACCTACAACCACGCCGCCGACCGCCGGCCACCACATCCAGTGGATCGGCAATGCATCAAATCCATCCTCCGCAAGATAAACGGCGCGCGTCACACCCACCGAAGCGACCCCGACGAGCGCCCCAAGAATCACATAGAAAGCTAGGGCAGTCTGAGTTGGTGAGTCAAGATTGGGCATCTGGAAAATCGGCGTAGCCCCCATAAACTTCAGCCGAAGCGCAGTCGCCGCCGCGCAGGCAAAAGCGACGGGTATTAGCGAGCGCGGACGGAACTCGAACAGCAGCAGCTCGATTGCTAGCAGGATAGCCGACACTGGGCTGCCGAAGGTTGCCGCCATTCCCGCAGCGGCTCCGGCTGATAGAAGGATCTTGCGCTCGTCTCCCGTAGTTTTCAGAAGCTGGCCAATCAACGAACCGAGCGCTCCGCCGGTTGCAATAATCGGCCCCTCTGCGCCAAAGGGACCGCCTGTCCCGATAGCGATAGCTGCTGAAATCGGCTTGAGGAAAGTCAGACGGGGGCGAATGCGGCTCTGATTCCGAAGTATCTGCTCCATCACTTCCGGAATCCCGTGCCCGCGAATGGCTTCTGAACCGTAGCGAGCCATCAGACCAACCACCACCCCGCCTAGTACAGGGACAAGTATTACGAACACCCCGAGATGATTGGCGGCGGGCGAGAGAAATTGCGTAGTCAGCCGGCCGTAAAAGCACAAGTTGGTTATAAGACCAATTAAGGCCAGGAGGATCTGTGCTACCACACCCGCGGCAAGTCCAATCACAATTGCGATCAGGCTCAGGAAAACGACGCGCGCGCTGACGGTTGTCGACAGTTGTGGAGTCACCACTGACTCCAGCGTGACCCCCATCGATGGAGCCACAGGTAAACCCTCTGTTGATGATGAATCAGCGATGCTGCGTTCGGGGACGGTGGAACCGTCAGTATGTTTCAGTGGCGGTGGCATGGAGAGCATGGCCTTTCATTTCGGTGCTGACTCGTATTTGCCTAATAGCATCATTGATTCGGGTGGATTGAAGCGCCGGCAGCCGTCGACTGTGCAGGCTCCGACCACAATAACTTTTCTTTCGAACCGCGCAAATCGAGAAGCGCTGTCCCCTCTTCCAACGCACCGAAGGCGATGAGTGGTTTCTGACGTGTATCCTTAAGGAGAAAGCATGGTCGCTGGCTACCAGTCCCTCCTTCGAGGCGCACGCGTTCGTTACCACTGCTATCCATGATTCTTAAATATCCGGAGTCTTGACTCACCCCGAGTTCGGCTCGAGTGGAGCCGTTTGAATCGATCACGATCACGCGCGGAGCAACCGACTGCGTCACCATGAGGAGCCGGTTCGAGATTATTCCACCCAGCACACCCGCGCCGATTGCAATCACAAAGGCTATCCAACGATCCTTACGAAAAGACATCAGGCCGCCGACCACGCCGGCCGCCGCGCCCGCGCCTAGCGCAAGCCAAATAACATCGCTGTTCATCATCGCTCCGCCTTGTACCCGGGTAGAAAGGATGTGAGATCGGCCGAAGGTTGTCAAAGAACATCATAAAATCGTACCGCTAGAGTTGGAATCTATGTCGCCACGACCAATCTTCGCATCACCAAATCATTTAAGGACAACCTGAGGTCACCTTCAAATCGGCGATTGAAGGAGAGGCTTGGCTTGACGTCTAAGTGCGCGACCCGGTTGACATTTAAGTATGTACTTAAATATACTGCACTCGTGCAGCCGGCCGGTGACGTTTTTCATGCAATCGCCGATGCAAACCGCCGCAAGCTGCTGGACGTGCTGGCGGCTGGCGATTTGCCGGCACACGAACTGGCGAGCCGTTTCGATGTTTCCTTTGCGGCGGTCTCGCAGCATTTGAAGGTGCTCCGCGATGCGGGGTTGGTAAAGCGCCGGGCCGAGGGCCGGCAACGTATCTATAGCCTGGCACCTTTGCGGCTGCGCGAGGTCGACGACTGGACCGCGCGCTATCGCAAATTCTGGCGGGGCCACCTGAAACGGCTCCGCTCATATCTCAATGAGGAACAATGAAGCTCAACGTTCTACTGGTCGAGGACCTTCCGCATCCGGTCGAGAAAGTGTGGCGGGCGTTAACCGACCCCGATGCATTGCGCGTATGGCTGATGGATAACGATTTCGAGGCGCGCATCGGGAAGCGCTTCGTTCTGCGTGGCCGTGAGATCCCGCCGCAAGGGCGCAGATGAGTCGAGTGCGAGCTGCTGGAACTCGAACCGCCAAAGCGGATGCTTTGGTCGTGGGTTCACAATGAAGGAGACCCACCGAGTCGAGTCGAATTGCGGCTCGAAAACAATGACCGGGGCACTCGGCTGACGCTCAGTCATACTGGCGAAATCGATCCGATTATGAAGTCTCGGCTGACGCAAGGGTGGCCGGGCAAGCTGGCCGAGCTACGCGCGCATTTGAGCCGTGCCGTTTGAAACGGCAGCACAGCCCTGATCACCTGCTAGCGCTCGTCCGAGTCGAATCACAGCGGAGGTCAACAATGAGCGAACATCACAGAGTAGTAACCCCGGACACATGGTTGAAGGCCCGTTTGGAGCTGCTGGCCAAGGAAAAGGAGTTCACTTGATTACGCGACCAACTAAATCAACAGCGGCGTGAGCTTCCGTGGGAAGGGGTGGACAAGGAGTACGTTTTTGAGGGGAGCAACGGCAGAGAAACCTTGGCGGAACTGTTTGAGAACCGCAGACAACTCCTCGTCTATCATTTCATGTTCGCTCCAGACTGGGAAAGGGGATGCAAACACTGCTCATGGTGGGCTGACAACTTCGAGCGAAACACAGTGCACTTAAATCATCGTGACGTAACCATGGTGGCAATTTCGCATGCACCGCTGCACAAGCTCGAAGCATTCAAGAAGCGTATGGGCTGGACGTTCAAATGGCTCTCAGCCCTCAATACTGATTTCAACTATGACTATCATGTGTCGTTCAGGCCGTCGGAAGTCCCAGGAATCGAGATCTATCACAACTATCGGCAGAAACAGAGTTCATTGAGCGAAGTGGCAGGAGTGAGCGTGTTCTTCAAGGACCCGCATGAAAACATTTTTCATACTTATTCATGTTACGAACGCGGCCTCGACATGCTTAATGCCGGCTACCATTTGCTGGACCTTGTTCCGAAGGCTCGCGATGAGGACAGCTTGCCGTTTCCCCAAGCCTGGGTCCGTTACCGCGACAGTTACGAAGATTAGCAGATCGATTGATCAGCGCGATCGCAATCGGGGTTGCGTCTACCCGCCAGACAAGGAGGGGTGGATCCACATTTCCGAGTGGGCGCCGACCGGCGCCGACAGCCCACCAAGAAAGCGAGCGTTTTCGCCGTCTATGAAAATATTCACGTGACGGCGAAGCTCGCCTTGTTCATTAAGGACACGGTCGCGAAGGCCTGGAAACTGGCGGGCAACCGTGTCGATGACTTCCGCTGCGGTCATGCAGCTGGTTGTAGCAACCTGCAGGTCGACGACGTCGCGGCCGCCGGTCCATTTGCGCAACACCGACGGAATATGCACGCGCATGTTAATTCACCGTGGAGGTTTTGACGCACAGAATCGGCGGGAGGAATTCGGCTATCGCGCGCCAGCTCTCACCTTCGTCGTTCGAGTTATAGAGCTGGCCGCCGCGTGTACCGAAGTAGAGCCCTGCCGGCTCCAACGTGTCGGCCGAGAACGCATCGCGCAGCACCGTAAAGAAGCCGTTGGTGTCGGGTAGGCCTTTGCCCAGCGGTTCCCACGATGTGCCGCCGTCGCGCGAACGCCAGACCCTGGGCACTCCGCCCGGTGGCACTCGAAATTCGTCAGAGGTCAGGGGGAAGGTATAGATCGTCCCACCCCGCCGCGGATGCGCGACCATTGGGAAACCGAAATCCGACGGCAGGCCGTTTTCAATCGAGACCCCCCCGCGCCCTTCATTGCTGGTGCGATATACCCCTGGATGATTTTGCAGATACATACAGGAAGGGTTTTCCGCATCGAAACGCAGCTTGTGCGGGCACAGGTCGCGCCGGGAACATCCGGATGCACCCGCAAGCCGTTGACGCAGGTGGTCCAGGAACCGCCACCGTCATCGCTGCGATAAATCCCGCCCGACGAGATCGCAACGTACATGCGCCGCGGATCGTGTGGATGAACCAGGATCGAATGCAGGCAGAGCCCACCAAAGCCAGGATTCCATTTCGAGCGGTCGGGATGATTGAACAGCGCCTCATTCAACTGGAACGTCTCGCCACGATCGTCGGAACGAAACAGCGCTGCCGGATCAACTCCAGCCAGCACCACCTCGGGTCCCAGTGAGGTGGCGGTCTCAAGCGCCCAGATCGAGTTGAGCGAGACGCTGCTGCCGGCGGGAAATTTAATGTTCCCTTCGGTGGGTTCCGTCCAAGTCGCACCGAAATCGTCTGAGTGGCTGACCATCGCTCCCCAATGTTCACTTTTGTTGCCGACAATGATTCGCGCAGCGCCGTTACCGATGAAAGCGGCCGACCAGACTGACTGTCCGGGGAAATGCGGCCCTGACATCCTGAAATTTCCGCGAGCCGCATCGCTCAGAAAAATGAAGGCACCCTTGACGGTTCCGACCATTAGTAGAATGTCGCCGGTGCGCGCTGCAAGTTTTGAAACAGCCATAATCATGTCTCCCTGGGCCCTCAGCGATTACGCTCTCGATCACTGGTCAAAGCGTGAACGTAAAGGTGTGGAGAGGGACTCATCGCGGTTGATTCTCATTCCTCAAACGTATTGACTGCGCCGTCGAGTGAGATAGCGCTCCAGCTTCGCCGGTAAGTTAGTCCAGCCGGGATCTCTTGAGCTGGCTGGATTGCATTCGGGAGTTGCGTGGACTTTGCTTTTGTTGATTCGCGGCGACTCTGCGGTGTGCGGCCGCCGCGCTGCCATCTCTTCGATCGACAAACATGCCTCCCGGATCGCCTCCGCCTCGTTGGCGGCTGCACCTATAGCAGCCCCGTTGCACCGGCAATTGACTACAAACCAGAACCATGTCTGCCGACCACTCCAGATCTCAAAGCTTGTGCCTAGATGATTGCCAATCAGCATCGGGTTCCTCACAGCCCACTTGACAGTGAGAGGGGTCTCGGCTGTCTAAACTGCTTCTCGATGACGCCGCCTTGTCGAGATCGCAGCGAACAGACGGCACCCACGTATTGCGGCAAAGTATGTGATCGTTACGACGCATATGGTCAAAAGGAGCACTCGCAGATAGGTCGCGGCTGATACAGAAATGCCAATTCCAGTGGCAATCGCGATATATGCAGCCAGGCATGCCGGACATTTGGGCAGCAGTACCAAGCCGCCAGCCGGCAGCATCCACCCGGCGACACCGTGGCATCGCCGGGCGAATAGGCTGTGCTCGTCGATTACTGCAACCGATTTCTTCCCAGCAGGACTCTCACAGCAACGGGTAGTATGCACTGCCGCTCTTCTGCAAGCGGGCACTAGTTTCGTGCCGCTTCAGACTGGGCCGGCGGATTTGCCCAGGCCATCGTCGTACTCGTCGTGGCGCTTCACCCAGTCAGTAAGGTTGTAATTGGGACCAGTCTCATTCCGCCCGGTCGGCGTCAGGTCGAGAAACATGTAAGTGCCCAGCCCTCGTTCGTCTCCCCGCGCATAGGCGGAATAGGTATGAAAGACGATGCCGCTCTGATCCTTGAAGAACACGCTTATCCCGGGGGCCTCACCCTCGGTTTGTGATTCGCGAACTTCGAAGTTGTAATAAGTCGGGCCTTTCGCCAGATCGTCCTTGGTAAAGGACACATGATAATCGCTATTAAAGTTGGTCCCGTGTGATGATACCCATTTGAAACGCCAACCCATCCGCTTTTTGTAAGCTTCGATCTCGGCCAGGGGCGCGCGCGAAATCGCCACGAAGGTCACGTCGTGGTGCGCGAGGTGAATATTGGCACCGTCGACATGGTCGGCAAAGAACGAGCAGCCGACACATCCCGCCGCCCATCCGGGCGCGAACATGAAGTGGTAAACGACTAACTGGCTCCGGCCGTCGAAGAGTTGAGCTAGCGACTGCTCGCCATCTGGCGTATCGAAGACGTAACTCTTCTCGACCCTGACCCAGGGTAACTCGCGGCGTAGCTGGTTGACTTCGTCTTGCATCCGGGTGAGTTCTTTCTCCTTGAGCAGCAGTTGTTTGCGTGCGCTGATCCATTTGTCTTCAGAAACGATTTGATGGGTCATGATTCAACCTCCATCTGGCACAGCCTAACGCGTGTGGTCCGCAAAGCTTAGACTGATTTAAACTGTTGCCAGGTATTCAGCGAGGCGATCGAGCGAGCTGTTCCAGCCCCCACGATGCTCGTCGCGGGCGGTGACGGATTCGAAGACGGCCTGATGCAAAGTCAGCCTGGTCTTTCCTTCGTAGTCTTCGAAGTTAATTGTCAGTAGAGTCTCGGGGCTGGTGGGATTGCCTTGCGCATCTGCCCAGCTGCCTGCCATCACAAGGCGTTCCGGCTCAACGATCTCGCGAAAGATACCCTGCGTCCAGTGATCGTCGCCCTCAGGTCCGAGCATATGGATTCGATACGTACCGCCCGCACGCAAGTCGCTGCGCAAAACGGTGCTTCTGAAGCCGCGGGGACCCATCCAGCGCACAATATGCTCGGGATCAGTCCATGCTTTGAAGACCAGCTCGCGCGGCGCGTCGAAGATTCGCGTGATGACAAGCACTCGCTCAGCGGGCCCTGTGACAGCCGTACTCTCTGCAGCCATTTTTCTGCTCCTTTAAATTTAATCGGCAATCGACGCCGCAATCATTCCAGCGTCGGCAGATAATCTGCGAGCCGGTCCAACGCGCTAGCCGTGCCACTCCGATGCGCATCGCGCGCAGCAGCAGACTCGAACGTCTGCTGAAACGTCAGCTTTGTCTTCCCGCCGAGCTCTTCGAAGGTCACCGTCATGAGCGTCTCGGGGCCGGTTGGATTACCGTTAGCATCGGCCCAGGCGGATGTGCGGACGAATCGCGCGGGTTCAACGACCTCGCGATAGACGCCCTGCTGCCAATACTCGACTCCTTGAGCGGAGCGCATGTGGAAGCGATATGTGCCGCCCGGGCGAACGTCCATTCTTATCACAGTGCCGGTGAATCCCTGGGGACCTAACCAGCGGACCAGGTGCTGCGGGTCGATCCAAGCCTTGAACACAAGCTCGCGCGGCGCGTCGAAGATACGCTCGATCGTGAGCGTATATGCCGCTGGGCCCGCGGCAACGCTATTTCCTGCGGCCATCTCTCTTCTCCTTTTTTTGCAATTCGCGCAGATAGTCGTCCAACCGATCGAAGCTTTCTTGCCAGAAACGCCGGTATTCCTCCAGCCACTCGGCCGCGTCCTTGAGGGGAGCCGCCGCCAGGCGGCAGGGACGCCATTGCGCGTCACGCACACGCGCGATGAGGCCGGCGCGTTCGAGAACCTTCAGGTGCTTGGAAATAGCGGGAAGGCTCACTGCGAAAGGCTTGCCCAGTTCGGTAACTGACGCCTCGCCCGATGCGAGGCGAGCAAGGATCGCGCGGCGAGTGGGATCGGCGAGCGCAGCGAAGGTGGTGCTAAGATCATCCTGTGGCATCTGTAAACCGATTGGTTAAGTAACCAAAGAGTTAAATACATCGAGCGATGCCCCCGTGTCAAGGGGCATGAAAGAAGTCTCGCGCTTGTGCAGTTAACCGCAGCCTGCTCGGTTGCTTGCTTTACGAGACGACCCTTGGCAGCCTGACATGCCAGGTTAATCATCGAAGGCTGCTGAGCGAACGGGGCGTTATGAAAATAGGACTTTCCGCTATTGGCTTCGGCACTTTGGCTGCGCCGGCATTAATCAGGACGGTGGTTACCGGCGCGGAACGACTCAACTTCGCGACCGTGTGGGCGCCTGAGCACGTTGTGCTGCTTGACCGTTACACCTCGCGTTATCCGTATTCCACTGGCTCGAGCGGCGAGTTTCTAGCGCCGACCGACATTGCGATAAACGATCCATTTCCTACGTTGACGTTCGCCGCCGCCTGCACCAGCCGGATTCGGCTCGCCACGGGGATTTGCCTGGTGCCCGAGCATAATCCGCTCGTCCTGGCCAAGACGGTCGCTACGGTTGATTTCCTCAGCGGCGGACGCGTGATTCTTGGCGCCGGCATCGGATGGTTGGCGGAGGAATTTCAGGCGCTGGGTATTCCATTTGAACGTCGGGCTCATCGAACCCGTGAATACGTCGAGGCGATGCGGCGGCTATGGCGCGATGCTCACAGCACCTTCAGCGGCGAATTCGTTCACTTTGAGAACGTGCGGAGCTATCCAAAGCCGATTCGCGGAAAGTTGCCGGTCTGGTTCGGCGGCGAAAGCGGCCCCGCACTGCGCCGAGTGGCTGAGTACGGTGACGGCTGGTTCGGCTTGAACGTCAGTCCGGAGGAAGCTGCGTCAAAAATTCGGCGGATTGAGCAACTTCTTCGCGAGAATGGACGCCAGCGCTCTGATGTAGAACTCGCAGTCTCGCCTTACCTGCGGCACATTACCGTCGATGATCTCAGGCGGTATTGTGACGCCGGCGCTGATGAAGTGGAGTTGGTTTTTCTCGAAGCGCCCCAGGATGAACATGGAATCGTTCAGCAATTGGAAAGGCTCGCGCGCGAATTTGTCGAGCCCGCCGCGAAGTTATAGTCGTGCATCTGAGCAGCAATAGAACGGCCCCTCTCCCTGTTGGAGAGGGGCCGTACGCTGCTCTTTTCTGAATGCCTTATGATAGCGTTTCGCCGAACAGCGCCAGAATACGCTCCCAGTGGCGCTCTGCAGCATCGCGGTTGTACATTGGCGTGCCATTCGCCGCAAAACCGTGCTGCACGCCCGGGTACACCTCGACAGTATGAATTGTGCCAGCTGCCTCGAGAGCGGCCTTCAGCCGAGCGGTTTCTCCTGGTTGCAGCCACGGGTCGATCTCGGCGACGCCGACATAGACCTTGCCGCGCATCTTGGGCGCCAACAGATGTGGACTATCGGGACGATCATTAGCGACGTTTGCACCATGAATTGATGCGGCTGCGGCCACCCGGTCGGGAAAGTTGCCGGCCGCAGTCAATGTCAGCGGCCCGCCCATGCAGTAGCCGACACAGCCAACTTTCGTCCCCTTGACCCGTGGATCATGGCTCAGAAAATCCAGAAAAGCAGTCGTGTCTTTAACGGTGCCGGCATTGGTGACGGACTGCACCAGTGACATAAGGCGCTTCTGCTGCACCGGATCGCTCAAGGCCGTCGACACCTCAAATGGCGGCTGTTCACCTGCCCGGTAATACATATTCGGGAGCAGTACGAAGTAGCCGCTGGAAGCGAGCCGTTCAGCCATCGCGCGCAGCTCGGGGCGAATGCCGAGCCCGTCCATGTAGAAGATGACTGCCGGTGCGGGAGTACTGCCGGGTGCGGTGTAGACGTATGTGTCACAATTGCCATCGGCGGTTTTGATATTGACCTTTTCTTCAGCCATGCGAAAAACTCCTCCGAAATCCGACCATGGGATTCATCTAGTAGACCGCACACGAGTTGAACATCAGCCGATCATTATCTGATTTTTTTCAAGTGGCACTCGACTCAGCCCGCTCCTAGCTCCGGCGTTTGGGCGGCGAATTTGGGATGTCGCCTTTATCTTCGGTCTCGGAGACCCCGTCGGTCTCAGGACTGCTCTTAACTGATAGCTTGGCACGCAATCTGGCCTCGACTTCTTCGGCCATTCGCGGATTGGCCTTCAGGAAGTCACGGGCGTTCTCGCGTCCCTGGCCGATTCTTTCAGAATTATAGGAATACCAGGCGCCTAGTTTCTCGATAATATTGTGGTCGGCCGCCATATCCACCAATTCGCCCTCTTTGGAAATGCCGGAGCCATAGAGGATGTCGAATTCGGCCTCGCGAAACGGCGGGGCGACCTTGTTTTTGACGACTTTGACCTTCGTCCGTGAGCCGATCACTTCGTTATTGGCTTTGATTGAACCGATTCGGCGGATATCGATTCGCACGGAGGAGTAGAACTTGAGCGCGTTGCCGCCGGTTGTGGTTTCCGGATTTCCAAACATCACGCCGATCTTCATCCGGATCTGATTGATGAAAACGACGATCGTGCGCGAGCGCGCGATGACCGAGGTCAGCTTGCGCAGTGCCTGCGACATCAGCCGCGCCTGCAGGCCCATCTGCGGCTCGCCCATTTCCCCTTCGATTTCCGCGCGCGGCACCAGGGCCGCGACCGAATCGATCACCAGCACATCGATCGCGCCGGATTGCACCAGCGTCTCGGTGATTTCCAATGCTTGCTCGCCGTTGTCGGGCTGCGAGATCAGCAGGTCCTCGACATTGACTCCAAGTTTGCGCGCATAACCGGCATCGAGCGCATGTTCGGCGTCGATAAACGCGCCGATACCGCCCAGTTTCTGGGCTTCGGCGATACATTCGAGGGCGAGCGTAGTCTTGCCGGAAGACTCGGGGCCATAAATCTCGACCACCCGGCCGCGCGGCAAGCCACCCACCCCCAAAGCAAGATCAAGTCCGAGTGAGCCGGTTGGAATCACGGCGATGTCGCTTTCGATCGCCTGCTCGCCAAGCTTCATGATCGAACCTTTGCCGAACTGCTTTTCGATCTGACTGAGAGCCAGGTCGAGGGCCTTGGTCTTGATTTCCTGCGCCATTGCCGTCCCCGCGCTACATAGGCTCGGCCAAATCTTGGCACAAACGACCGAAGATATCGCTAGGGTCGTTGAAAAAACTACCGCGCTCCAGTCAACGGATAGCGGGCGAGCGCCTGATGCTGAGCGGCTTCGCCGCCGAGGATACTGCGATATAAAATCATTTCGGAAATTAGCGCCGAACCGAAGCCGTGATTTGCTGATTGACGGAGCACGTGGCGGATTTCTCGCCATCCACGCAAATCGCGCACCCGCCCGATCGTGAGATGCGGGGTGTAGGGACGCCTTTCGCGGGCAAGACCAGCCTGAGCGACCGCGTCCTCAACCTGTTGGGCGAGTCCGATCAATTGTTCACTGACCAGACCAATCCAGATGGCGCGTGGACGGTCGAGGTTCGGGAATGCCCCAGTGCCCCGCGCGTTCAGCATCAATGGCGAGGTTTGCGAACCGATTTCATTCAAAGTCTTGTCAAGCGGCAGTAGCAGGTTGCGATCTACCGCAGCGCCCAGGAAGCGCAACGTCAGGTGCAGATTGGTTGGGCGAACCCAACGAATGCCGCCAGGCAATTCTCGCAGGGCGTCGACGAACTCTGCGATCGCGCCTTCGACCTCGGCGCTCATTCGGACAGCCACGAACGCGCGAATTTTGTCGGGCAGGTCCTGCAATCAGCAAGAACGGCGTGAATCGCTAACGTGAATGCGTCAAAGCATGCTCGACTAGCATCAAACGATCGTTGCCGAAGAACATGACGCCATCGGCGAACATCGTTGGCGAGCCGAAGCCGCCGCGCTCGATCAATTCGTCGGTATTGCGCTTCAGTCTGTCCTTGTATTCAGCTGAGGCGATCTTGGTGAAATACTCTTTCTCGTCGAGGCCGACGGTCCCAACGATATCGCGCAGAACCTCGTCTTTACTAATATCGCGGTTCTCGCCCCAGTATTGCTCGAATACGCAGCGGGAATATCGCGAAATCTTGCCGTGTTCATCGGCGACAAAGGCCCCGCGCATTGCCTTGACCGAATTCACCGGGAACACCGTCGGCTGACCGATCTTAAGACCATAAAGATGGGCCCAATCCTGAAGATCCTTGGCGTAATATCGGGCCTTGGCTTTCACGGGACGCTCGCGGGTTTCATAAACCGAAGGATTTACCGCGTTGAAAACCCCGCCCACCAGAATCGGCCGCCAGATGAGGTCGGCATTGTGGCGCCGCGCGACATCTTCGATCTTGCTGAACGCCAGGTAAGTCCATGGACTCGAGCAGTCATAAAAGAATTCCAGCTTTTTGCCCATCGTTTTTCACCTGCCGGGCTGTGCCCCGGCCGAACCTGAGAGGAGCCGAACTTTTGTCGCAGCGCCGTTTCGCCCTGGCCAGCGTCATAGCACCGGCCTCAACCACGCGTATCGAGCAATACCATATCTCGGTAGGGCAGAGCCATTATGGTGGGAGGCGAGAGGAGTGAATAGCGAGAAAGATTGCTCGCTCGGGAAGTTGCGGACGTTGTGCACAGCGGCGGCAAAAGTTGGGCGTGGGGCATTGAGCATCTGCGCCAGGTCGACGCGGATGCTGCCAACGAAGGCCGCAGCCTCAATTCTGAGCGGCAGATGATGCTCATCGTCGGTAACCCACAGCACCGTCTTGTTGACCTGATTGAGAAACTTGCCCTCGCTCAGCCATACGATCGAAGGTATGATGCGTAGCGCCCGCAACGGCCCGAATGAAGTCGTGATAGATTCCCGCTTGTCGACGGTGAAAGCGAGCACGTAGCGATTACCGCCGCTAAATACGTCGAACGTATACGTCTCACCAACCGCTAGCGGCAATGACAACGCGAGCATCGCACCAGAAAACGGACCCCACGGTTCGCCTCCGCTGAATTCACGCACCCACGTGCGGCCTTGAGCGTTCTTCTTCGCGCTGATTACCAGATGCTCGCGATCATCGAAGCGGATGGACCATTCGTCACGCCGTTGCTTTTCGTGTTGAAAAATGTGCATTTCGCGTGGCCGCAGATCGTCGCGGTCAAAATCCTCGTAGACGTAGTCACGCATCGGATAGAGCAGATCGATGGCAGTGCTGCTGTGCAGCCATAGCTTGCCGGTCCACGACCGGCCGCCGGCTCGATTATTCAACAAGACGATTCGCGCCTCGGCGGCTGGAATTCCAACCCACGACACCTCATAGACCAACGTTTCACCGCCGCTGAACGGTGGTGGACCGGGATTGTAACGAGGAATTGCGAGATTTGACGGCAGCGGCACCGGTACCGGCCGCTGAAGACTCGGACGCGGGACAGCGGCTTGGCGCGATAATTTGACACTCGCAGGGCCGAGTGCGGTACAACAGGTGGCCAGGCTTATGAGAAGAAGCCGCCCAACGATCGTTTTCCATTTGAGTCGAATCGAATACACTGTGGACCGCAATTTTGCCGAATTTGGGAGGACGAGGGAATGTCCAGAGCCCGCGCGCTGATAATGGCGATAATTTTAGCGGGTGCGCTCGCTTTACCTCTCCCTGCTTTCGCTCAAGCCGGTTACGCCGGACCTGTCAGTCCCAATAACCTGCTGCAAAACCTGGAGACCATCGGACCCACGCAGGCCGGCAAGGCCGACGACGAGTTGATCAAGGAAGCGAAAAAACGTTTCGCCGACGCTGATCCTCGAGTGCGCGTCGAGGGTCTGGAGAAGCTCCGCTACGTCAACAATGCGACCGACTCCACCGAAATCCTGGATCGCGGTTTGAACGACATGGACGTGCGAGTGCGGATTAAGGCAATTGACGTGCTCGGCGCACGTACCGTTAACGACGTGGTACCCTTAATGTCACAGCGGCTGTTTTTGCGCCAGACTCCTGCGATTGAGAAACTGCACTTGGTAGCGGCGCTCGGCCGTATCGGCGACGCGCGCGGCACCCTGCCGATTCTCGAATACCTCGATGAAGCTCGGGACCAGGATAGCCGCGGCACCGCCGTATTTGCCTTGGGCGAGATTGGGGATCCTGAAGCCAACGACAAGCTGATCCAAGTTGTGCAGAACGATAAGAGCGGGATGGTGCGGAGGCTCGCGCAGGAAGCGCTCGAGAAAATTGACGGAGAGCTTCCCAATCATCATCAGGAGGAAATGGCGGCTGAGCGCAAGAAGGAACTCCAACCGACCGACGAAAAACTCTCGCAACTGCGTGCCCTCGATGCCCAACTGCAGAAAGCTAAATATGGTGAGGCTACCCATTGAGGCGCTGATACCTGGTTAATCTGGCATGCCTCTCGGCAGCGAGCCCTTGTTCCACGGCGGAGGGCACAGCCAGCGAGGCAAGTGGAGTACGGTCATGATTGAAACTACCCAGCAATTACGCAAACTGCTCAGCTGTCCCGAGATGCTGGTGGCGCCATTTGTCTACGACTGTCTACAGGCGAAAATTGCTGAACGGGTTGGCTTCCAAGGCGTCTACATGACCGGCTTTGGAACTGCTGCTGCCCGCGGCTTTCCCGACCTCGGCCTGCTCACTATGTCAGAGATGGTGCAGAACGTTCGGGCTATAGCCCACGCGGTTAATGTACCGGTTATCTGCGACGCGGATACCGGCTATGGCAATCCAATCAACGTTTGGCGCACCGTGCGCGAATATGAGGAAGCCGGTGCTGCTGCGCTGCATATTGAGGATCAGGTGTGGCCAAAAAAGTGTGGCTTTCTCGCGGGCAAGCAGGTGATTCCGCTAGAGGAGATGGTGCCGAAAGTGCGTGCCGCGTGCGATGCCCGCCGCGACCGCAACTTCGTAATCATCGCCCGCACCGACGCACTCGCAGTCAATGGCTGGGACGACGTCGTCCGAAGATGTCATGCCTATCGTGAGGCCGGCGCCGATTTGATCTTTGTCGATGGCATCCGCACCCTGGATGATCTCAAGAATTACGCATCGAGGCTCGCAAGTCTGCCGCTGCTCTACAATGGCGCGCTGTTGCCGATAGCGGAGATCGGGAGCTATGGTTTCAAGCTGAATATCCATACGAGCAGCCTCATGGCTGCTTACGTTCACTTCCGCGATTCGCTGCGAGAGCTTAAGGAAACTGGCAAGCTCGACCTCCCAATCACCGGTCATCTGTTCGCGGAATTGGTCGACCTTATGGGTGTACCGGAGACGGAAGCATTGTCGAAAAAGTACACCAATTAGCTTCGACGATGAGCGCGCTGCCTATTAAATTTTATTTCGCCTACACCAGCCCCTTCACTTATCTGGCGATGAGCCCGGCCTATGAGCTGGAGGATCTTTATCGCGTCACGCTTCGCTTTGTTCCTTACGGCGTTAATATCCGCCAGGTCTATGGCGGCGAGGTCGAGGCGCGGGATGAGCGCAACCGGCACAAGCTCCGTTATCTGTATCTTGATGCGCGCCGGCTAGCGGCCGAACGCGGATTGATAATCCGGCCGCCCAAAAGGATCTTCAGCGCTCGGTACGCTTTTTACGGCGGGATGTGCGCCGGTGACCAGGGTTTGTTTCGGGCCTATTCCGATCTGGTGTTTGAGCGTTTCTGGAAGCGGGAATTGGAGATCGAAGATCCCGCTGCGGTGACTGCAATTCTGTCTGAAATAGGTGCGGACACCAGCAAGTTCCGCAGCTATATCGCCGATGAGCCGGCAGAGGCAAAACCGAGGCTCAAGGCCTGTTTCGCGGAGGCCGAGCAAGACCAGGTCTTTGGCGTGCCTACCTTCGTAATCGAACGGGAGCTCTTCTGGGGCTACGACCGCATTGATTGGGTCAAGCGCAAGCTCGATGAATTGGGGATGCGGCGCACAAAATTGCAGGCTATTTTTAAAACACAGAATCACTGATATTCAAAGCGGAACCGTAAGTGGGGCGGCATAGTGGGTATGGTTCCGCACTAAGCGTGGCAGTTCTTGCCTCCGTCTCGGTCGCGTGCGGCATCATGCATACCGGCGTGGATCTCGGCCTCAACCCCGAGACCTCGGCTGCCGCCGATGACAATGCGATAACCTCGCCAAGCTTCGCGACGAGGCCCGACCCAAGCCACCATCACCGCACCGATAGAACGCACTGCGATAAGCCTGCTGGAGCCGCCGCAGCAGCTTCTCGCGAGTTCGGCCGCTACGCCGCAACCCACGCCCGACGCCATGGAGGAGTGGCGCAAACAGGAAAGGCTGAAGGCGCTAGAGGCATCGCCCGTGGTGGCCGCGTTTGAGCCTAAGCCGAACCAGGTCAAAGAGATTCCGGGGCCTGAGGCGGCGCAAAGCAAGCTTCGCCCGCCGGCATCGCCCCGGACCATCACCGAGGGTGCCGTGATCAACGCCGTCCTCGAGTTCGGCGTCAACAGCGACTATCCCGGCGATGTGGTTAGCCAGATCGAGCGGCCACTCTATGACAGCGCGACCGGCCGCTACCTAGTCATCCCGGCCGGCAGCAAGCTCATCGGTAAGTTTCAGCGGCCGGTCGGTCCCTTCCAGGAGCGCGTAGCCATCGCCTGGCGCCGTCTGGTGCTGCCGAACCAATGGAGCATGGAAATCCCCGAAATGCCCTCCGACGACAGGGTTATGCCGGGGTTAGTGGCGATGTGAATCACCATTACCTCTCCACTTTCGGCACCGCGGCGCTCATCTCCTTGCTTACCGCCGGCCAATCAATCGGTTCCATCGTCGCCTTCGGTGGCGGCAACGTCTCTCCTTACGGCGGCGTCTATCAGAACAACGCGATGGACCAGGTCGGCACCCTATAATAACGACCACTCAGGCCGCATCGCAGCTGGGGTCCACCGGCAACCGCTTCTTACAACCAAGGCTGAACCGGCCCAAATACCATCACAATTCCACCAGGCTATCGCTTCGAGGTCTTTGCGAATTCCGACCTGGTCATGCCCGGACCATATGCGGATAGCGCAGGACAACTAACCGCTCAGCGGTAAGGAGAATGCCCAGTGCCAATACCGTTAGAACGAATCATCGATAACGACCTGCACTGGCAGGTCGGCAAAGTCGACGTGGCCGCTGACCCGGCCCGCAGCCAACTCGAAGCGCACGACGAGCGCGTAAAAGAGATGCGCCGACGAGGTGTTGGCGCTCCTCTCGGCGCTCGAACCAGGTAGCTGCGCGTTCATACCAAAAGGAAGTCGAGCGCGCCGAGCTTCGACTGGAAGGCGCCTACGAGATAGCCAACGACGTGCGCGACACGATTAAGAAGCAAGAGCAATCGGTGCGGCGCGAATCAGCGCGCCAATACGAGGTCACTCGCCAGCTTGCACGATCGACCCACAACCGTGCCGACGACTTCGGCAGGGAGCTCTAAACATGAGGCTGAAGACCAGCGAAGATACCGACCGCCTGAATTATCGGTTCCCTGTGTCTATCAAGCAGGAGCTCGACGAACTCGCCGAGCGCTGCAAAAAGGAGAAGCTCGATTTCATCGCGGCGCTATCGGAAGGCCTGCGGGGAGTCGCCAAGGCGATCCGTCAGCAACTCGACAACAAAATCCGATGTATCCGCCAAAGACACCCCCGCTGTTCTACGCCACGACTGAGGGGCAAACACCCTTTCGATTCCACATGCACGCGAGCGACGTCGGACATGGAGCGATTTTCGGACCCATCGGCACCGGCAAATCGACGCTAATCGATTTCATGATCGCCCAGAGCTTCAAGATCCCCAGACGGCCATATGGCCACCACCCTCGGCACCCTACAGGGAACCCTGCAAGCCGGTGCCGATCAGCAAAACAGCCAAGCGGACGAACTTGCCCGCCTGGAAGGACTCGAAGCGGAGAATGCTGCTGCGACAGGCGTGCTTCAGGTTCTCGAAGTCAGCAACGAGGTCGCCCTATTTGAGGGCGAGCAGGAAATGAAGCTTCGAAATGCCACCAACGCGCAGCTCAACGGACTGGTCGTGGTGGAAAGCAACCGGCAGAACAAAGAGGCGCGGGACCAGCTCGAAAGCTTGGCGGTAGCCAGCGGGCAATCATCAGGTCCACTTCCCGACATCTCGAACGATTTCAATCCACCGGAACCTTATGTGCCCCAGTAGAATCCTTTTTTGCGCGCGGCGAGCGGCGGTAATCCAATGTTCAGACGTCGTCGCTACTGGAACTGGCGCGTCAGCCGGCGTCCACTCCTCACCATTCCGTGGTTTCATTACCCGCCGCCAACGTTTTGGGACTACGTACTGCTTGTGATTGGGCAGGTCGTTCTCATATCGGCCTTGAAGTCGTAGATGCGGCCCAACAATATCGCCGGCGGAGTGGGGAATGGCGGTCTGGTATCTGGCGCGCGACGCCTATCACGCAATCAATAACCCGATAGATTACTAACCCATGGTCAAGACCAAAATACCATTGCTCATCGGGGCAATATTGCTCGCGACAGCGTGCGCGAAGCGAACCCCAGTCACCAAGTGGCACAACCCGAATGCCATCGGCCCCTACTCGGTGCTCGTCAATCGCCCGGACGGGACAGCATATATCTTCAACCCCCAGAATCACGAGATCGAGGAAGAACCGCAAGGGAGGTCTGGCAAAACTACCCCCAATGGACCTCACTCGCGAGGTGAACCCGCCGGAACCACAGTTACCGACACTGCCCAAATGAGACCCCAAGTGCTCCCATTGCTAAAGGAACGCCCATGACGCCGCAGGATATTTACACCGCGTACTTTGCGACAAGCCAACATTTGGCTGCACTGATTACACCGTATGCATTGAACCTTCTCGGCCTGCTGATCCTGGTCGAAATAGCAACCATTGCGATTAGCTATATGATGGGCGCGAACCGGGTGAGGTCGGCTGGCAAATTATCCGGCTGCTGTTCACCGGCGGGTTCGCTTTCTGGTGGCTCACGAGCTTCTGGGCGCTCGGCGTAACCGTCCCCGGCAGCTTCGACCAGATAGGACGAAGCATCACGGGTTCCCCGGGGCTCACTCCCACTGCGTTTATCGACGTGGGAACCAGCATCACGAAAATCCTGGCGAGTGCACCCAGCACAGGACGAATGCTCCCCGACATCGGGCTCAAGATAGGCGAGTGGTTCATCATCGTTCTGATATTCGCAATGTTCCTTATTGTCGGCGGGCTCGCGATCTTCACGGTCACAGCGATGTGGCTCATTCTGGGGCCGGGCAGCATCGTGATCGCGCTCGTGCCATGCCGGTTCACCTCAGCATTGAGCGAAGGCTATTTTTCGTGGCTCATTCGCATCGGCGTGGTGTTTCTGGGCTTCTACGTCGTATTGGCAACCGCTCAGCAATTTGCCTTGCAGTGGAACACGAACTTAGCGGATGCGTGCGGGGCGATCGTTACTACCTTACCCGCCCCAGTCCTCGGCGGTGCGCCGTCATCCATTATCGCAACCCCCTGCACCCATCCTATCCTCCTGGGGAACCTCCTTACGATGCTGGCCGCCGTGGTTGTACTCGCGATCATCTGCGTAGGTATACCTTTCTTGCTCGGCTCCATCGCTGGCAGTGGCGTGCATATGGCGATGGAACACCTAGCCTCGGCTCGTTATCTCGCAGCTAGCGTCACACGACCCGTAGCCGCAGCCGCTCGGGCGACGACCCACCAGGTCTCCCGCATGATGCAATCGAACAATCAGATGAGCACCCTTCAGCAGCACATGCAGGCTGGCGCCCAGGCCTCGGCACGCGTTACGCCGAGCCAACACCCGACCACGCGGCTCGCACCACCACCCTTCCGTTAACGCCTTCGGCGTGCAGTCAGCGCGCGGTTTCAATGGATCAGGCCCCAAGCCAACGACCAAGCTCTAAAATGAAGGCTTCAACCAAAGGCGAGTGGCAACTTCCCGTATTCGCCTTCGTGGGATTTTTCCTTTACCTCGCATCACACGAGAACGGCCATGCGGCCGCGTGTATTTTGACAGGCAATAGAATCAGCTGCCGGTTGCCCATCCACGTAGGGTGTTCGGACTCGAAGGGTGCTTCCATCGCGATTGTAGGGATACTAAGCGGAGTCGTCATCTGGGGTGCCTTCATCGCGATTTTTCTTTTCCGGCTGTTGCGCCTTCGCCGCCCAGAGTCTTGGTTTGCGGTATGGGTCGGTTGCTCATTAGGCGCCTTAGTGGACGTACTGCTGCAAGCTCTACTTGTCCAGAACCCCGCGGCGGACTCTGCCCGATTTATAGAGGCAACACGAATACCTCCGCTCATAGTGATGAGCAGTTTGCTGCTCCTATTCGCGGTGATGCTCAGCGTGGTTCTGATAGCTTGGCCAACGTGTGGGCCGCCGAAAACAAGACATGAGCCTCCTGTCCTGCCACTCTCTAACAAAAAACACCAACGCCCGACCTCTCGCTCATATCGGGGTCAGCGATCGAAATGCCTGCAGTCCGGCCACGACGAAACAGCGAGTGTGATGGTAGCTGGCGCGGTCGCGGAAGGCATTGCCGCTCGATACCCAGAGCCTAAGTTGTTCCCTCCGCCTCGAAAGTTGTGTGCAATACGAACATCGGCTTGTCTGTGCGATAACCATGCGACGAAATCGGTTGAGTTTACTCAAACTGCCACTCCGCCTTGCGCGCGCTTTGCTCAAGGCCGTCGCGCCATCCCTGGCGGGAACGCTGCGCTTGTCACGGCGGCCTTGCATTGCTCCGCCCGCGCTCATTGGAAGGCTTCGCTGCGCTTAGCATCGAATCCTTTCCACCGTCGCCCTTCCTGAGATTGCGAGAAGGGCGGCGGGGAAAGATGGCTTGGGGGGTTCAAGCCCGAGCCATACGCGCCCTGGCCAAAAGCAAGCGGGCGCCGAAAGGAGAATGGAGATGGCGAAGTACAAAAGCGATCCGAGATGGATCAACGTCGAGTTCGATGGCAGTTGCGTGCGGTGTAAGAGCGTCATCTGCCGCGGTGAGAGAGCCTTCTATTATCCGCAGGAGCGCTCGCTTTACTGCGCACGCGAGAATTGCGGCCAAGCTGCAAGCCGTGATTTCAGAGTTCGTGTTTTCGACGAGGATCAGTCCGCGAAGGCGGGCAATTCTTGAGCGAGAGCCAATAGCCGGGACAACGGCAATGGCAAGAATTCGAAACGGCATCGAAGAGCAACCCTGCATCGCAGGCGCACCACACTATGCAGTGCATCAGTTCGAGACGCATAAGCGGGGCAATTCCGAACGTGGGCCTGTCACCAAACAGATCGTGACGTGCCTCAAGTGCGGGGCGAGCAAGACCTTGCCTTCACCAACAATGCTGCGAGCCTCGGCTGTATGTTCGGGCGGTACAAAGTAGGTAAGGGTACCGTCCGCATCTGAGCCGGCCAGCGCCAGCATTTTACGATTGTTCGCCGCGAGCAAGACCGCCGGGTCAGCTGCCGCAGCAACTGTGACGGCCTGGAGGTATTGGAGCTGACATACTAGCTTCAGAGCAGAGCATACTGTTGCAGTCGCGGTTGGGCCGAACTCGCTAATGAAAGCGAGGGCATGCAGATGGATATCAGCCGACCCGGGGTGTTTGTGTTTCTTGATACGATGGAGGGATCTAAGATTGCCAAGTTTGCTCGCGAGGTCGAACGTCTCGGCTTCCTTCTTTCGAGTTAGCCAGACCCAAATTTTCTCCTGTGCGCAGCAAAAATCCTCGCTGGCATTGGGAGTGCGACCATTGGTGCGTTTGTGATTGACGACTGCGGCAAGTTTATTCGAGCACCGGCGAATCTTCGAGAACGTCGAAAAGAGCATCAACGGCAGAGAAGGGCAGGGCGCCAGCCACCAAAACCGCGCGGCCCCGGCATAAGAAATCCCAGATATCAAGACCGCCCGAAGCGTCTCGTGGCGACCCGGCGTATGGTGACGATCTCCACCGAGCCGATATTGACGTGGGCCAACCAACGCCGCTGGCCGCGGGCTTACCTGGAACAGAGCAAGGGTGAGCTGTTCAACGGACTCGACCTCAGCAAAAAGGGCAGCCGCAGGCGTCAGGTCGGATACTCGGAAAGGATCGCCCGTAAAGCGAGCGAGCAGATGCATTGATCCGCAACTGCCGCGGCAGATCCGGAGCAATCTCCCGGTCGCGACCGACTTTTTGGCTCTACCGGTCCGCGCGATAATGTCGCGTTTGGCATGGGCATCTACTATTCTCCTGGCGCGCCCAGCGCATTTAAGTTAAGTCGCCCGGATCTATAGTGCATTGGTGAGTCCGAAAGGGCTGCTTACGGAAGAGGAGAGAGGAATGACCGCGCAAAATAGGCTGGCGGGTAAAGTCGCAATCGTGACCGGCAGTGGCGCGGGTATCGGACGGGCCGAAGCAATCTTGTTTGCGGCTCAAGGCGCCAAGGTTGTGGTCAACGATATCGCCGTCAAGAATGGCACGCCCATCGCGCAACTGGTAGTCGAGCAAATCCGCGCCGCCGGCGGTGAAGCAGTCGCAAACACCGACAGCGTGGCCGAGTTTCAGGGAGCCGAGGGGCTGGTCAAGACCGCCCTCGACGCCTTCGGCGCGGTGGATATTCTGGTCAATAATGCCGGAATCACCAATTTCATCCCGGTCCATGGACTGACCGAACCCAACTGGGACCGGATGATGGCGGTCCACTTGAAGGGTTCGTTCGGCACCATCAGGTACGCCAGTCCGATCATGTGCAAACAACGCAGCGGCGTGATTATCAACACCGGCTCCGAATCCGGGTTAGGCCGGGTGTTCGGCGCGAACTACTGTGCGGCAAAAGAAGGAATCATCGGACTCACCCGGGCGGTCGCCAAGGAACTGGGCCGTTTTAACGTGCGATGCAACGCGATCCGCCCGCGTGCCGCCACCACCATCACCGAGGGCATTAACCTCAAGCGGTTCCTGCCAGTCATCCGTGCACTCGGCCGGTATTGGGTTGGCACTCGTGCACCTGTTCCGTCCTCGCTGGAAGTGTACAAGCCCGAAGCAGTTGCTCCACTGGTAGTCTGGCTCTGCACCGATGCCGCAGCCAACGTAAATGGCCGCGACTTCTATGTCGGCGGCAACGAAGTCGGGCTTTTCCCGGAACTGGAAGTCGAGCGCCTGTTATATCGCGAAGGAGGCTGGGATCTGGACGCGCTCGATGGTTCGGCGCGGGATCACCTGATCGGCGATTTGACCAATCGGTATCTGCTGGAGGGCTATCCTGAGCTGCAAAGGTTCGAAGAATGACTAATTAGATGGGATTACTATCCGTTTATGGAAAGCATGTCGACGCTTGGCGCCGCACTGCTTATTTACTACTTCGGCGCTGAGTCTGTCAGTTTGGGTGAAACGCTCGGCAGAACACCAGGCGGAACGCAGTGGAGCCGGGCAAACGAGTTTGTGACTGGACGGAGCGCAGCGGAAGCGAGCTAAGCAGTCCGCGACGTGCGCATTGATCGTGCGCAAAAAGAAAGCTGACAGCGAAATCTCGAAAGTTCGATTCGTTGGCAGCGCAAAGGAGGCGGTCGTGAAGATTGGCCTGACACTTTCTGTGACAGAACGCATACCTGACGTCATATGGATTGCGCGACAAGCGGAAGCGTTGGGGTTTGAATCGATCTGGGTGGCGGAGCATCCGGCTATTCCCGTCAACTACGCACATTTTCCCAACTCTGCTGACGGTCGAGTTCCGGAACTCTGGGCTCATTGGCCGGATCCATTCATAAGTCTTGCGGCCGCTGCTGCCGTAACCAGCCGTATTAAGCTTGCGACCGGCATTTCGCTGATACCGGAGCGCGATCCGATCGTTACAGCAAAGGTGGTGGCCAGTCTCGATGTGCTGTCTCAGGGGCGGGTGATGCTGGGTGTGGGCGGCGGCGCGCTGAAAGAAGAGACCGAAATCATGGGTACCGCCTTTCACATGCGCTGGAAGCGGCTGCGCGAAAACGTCGAGGCGATGAAGGAGCTGTGGACCAAAGACGAAGCCAGCTACGACGGTGAACTGGTCCGTTTTCTGAGGAGCTATCCCAAGCCCTATCAGAAACCACATCCACCGGTCCTGCTCGGAGCGCACGGACCCAAGGCCCTCGCCCGAGTTGCCCGATATTGCGAGGGTTGGGTGCCGTTCGGCATTTCACCCGATGATGCCAGAGCGGCAATCGCGACGATTAGACGACTGGCATCCGAAGCAGGACGACGGCTTGATAACCCGGACGTCACCATCATGCGTGGTGCCGATGGGCTAAATCCGGAACTGCTCCAGAGATATCAGGAAGCAGGCGTCAACCGTTTGGTCGTTCCGCTCCTGGCTGAAGTGCAGGCACCGCGGGTCGGGGCAGGTGGATCGGAAATTCCCAAGCAGTTAGCTCGGCTCGCTGAGATCGCGAAAGAGGCGCAAAAGGTCTAGCCCGTTGCTGCAGGTGGCTGGGACGATAGTAAGAGGTCGTCGAGGGTCCTCGGCCTGATATCAGGCCGAGGAGACAGGCAGAACACTTGCTCAAATAGCCCTCCCCCGCGTGGCGAGGGAGGGAGCATAGGGGGCTCCCGTGCAGTTTGGTTTATTTACCCTGTTCGACTTTTTTCGCGACCGGCAGGACGAGGTCGCGTATTACCGAGACACCCTCGATCTCATGGAGCTAGCCGAGCAGCTCGGCTATGACTCTGTCTGGGTCGGAGAGGAGCATTTCTATTGCTTCGGCATCTGCCCCAGCCCGCAGCTGTTCCTCACCGCCTTGGCGCGCGAGACCACCCGCTTACGCCTGGGGACGGCGATCAGCCTCCTGCCGTTTGAGAATCCGCTCCGTAAAGCCGAGGATTTTGCCATGCTCGACATTTTGAGCGGCGGGCGCCTCAACTTCGGCGTCGGGCGCGGGATCATCCCCAAGCACTTCGAGGGCTTCCGTACGGACCCGCGTGAAAGCCGGGCGCGTTACGAAGAGTCCTTGCATATCATCCGCGGAGCCTGGACCCAGGACCCCTTTGCGTACGAGGGAAAATTCTGGCAGGTCCCCTCCCTGTCACTCTCCCCCAAACCTCTCCAAAAGCCCCACCCGCCCATCTACCGCGGCACCATCAGCCTGGAGTCGTTCGAGGGTGCCGCGGCAGCGGGCGACAACGCCTTCGTGGTGCCGTGGCTGACTGGCACTCACCCTGAGGTCAGGGCGCGGGTGGAGCGTTATCGCAGCCTGGTCAAAGAATACGCGCACGCTCAGACCCGCACGACGTTCATCTTCTTCCTCTTCATCGACCGCGATCATCAGGCCGCCTTGCGCGACGGGCGCGAAACCACGCGTGCATATGTTGACCTATTCTCCTCCTTCACCCCATTGGAGGCGCTGCGGCAGTTGCGTGAAGCCGACCCGCTCACGACGTTCATGGAGCTTGCCAGGTCCATGCCCGAGCATCTGGAGGAGCGCGCAGTGGTCGGGACGCCCGCTGAGTGTCGCCGCCGCCTGGCGGAGTTACGCGACGAGTTCGGCATCGACCAGGTTGCCTTCTATTTCCACGCCGGCGCGCGCGACCCGCGGCGGGCGCGGTACGGGATCGAACTGTTCGCCAATGAAGTGATGCCTAATTTTAAAAGCATTTAGTTCACTTGTTTGACAGGTTCGATTGAGGGACAGCTGTGATGGCGAGCTTTTGCTCGAGCAGAGATGAGCTTGCGGTTACGCGGGTGCTCGCTGTTGCGGCACAGCGACCGGGAGATCTTATAGAGGCTCACCGCATTTTCAAACACGAGCGCCTCTTTCCCCAGAGCCGCCTCGATCGAAGGATGTCCGGCCGTCGTGGAGCTTGGCCAGGGGCTGTCAAGACCTGGGAAGTCACTGGCTCAGCGACCCCGGAGGAACTGAGGGCCCTTATTTCAAAGCCCCGCTCTCCCGAATGGCGTTCCTTGCTCGAACCAGGTATCGAAGGGCGCCACCTGGTTCTTTCTGGTCTGGTGATGACCAGGGCGAGGTGCGCAATCGAAAAGTGATTGGCTATTTCGCCGGGATTTGCTTGTAGCTGTAATCGACCGCGGTGAAACGAAGAGGGGCGGTTCGATTTCGCCGTGGCGCGGCCACAGATTGATGAATCACGAGTCAACTGGCAGAAGTTGGTGCTGCTCCGAAACCAAGCAGGGCGAGCGCATTGATTCGAGCCACTTTATTCAAGTAATGGTTGAATCCTCAACGTGCCTGCAACGAAGGCATTCTCATTCGAGCCGATGCTTTGTGAGAGCGCGGGGCAACCGCCGGAAGGGCCTCACTAGCGTTACGAGTTGAAGCTCGACGGATTTAGCGCGATTGGTCACAAGTCCACGCGTAGAAGCCAGCTCTGGTCACCGCAACGGGAGGATTTCGCCCGCCGGTTTCCAGCTGTGGTGAAGGCGCTAGACGAACTGCCCGGCGACACAGTCATTGACGGTGAAATCGTAGCCCTCGACGAAACCGGCAAGCCGTCGTTCAACCTCCTCCAGGGCTTTGGCGCCGAAGGGGCAGGGGTCGTACTTTATGCGTTTGATTTGCTAATGCTGCTAGGTGAGGATGCGCGGCTCTGGCCGCTTGAGGAACGCCGGGAGCAGCTTCATAGGATAATACAGCGACTTCCTTCTGGTGCTGTCCGGTATTCGGAAACATTCAACGTGCCGGTTCAAGAGCTCATTCGCGCGGTAAAAGAGCAGCGGCTTGAAGGAATCATCGCCAAGCGCGCGGGCAGCCGATACCGCTCCGGCGAGCGTTGGGAGGACTGGCTGAAGTGGCGGGCCAATCGGCGACAGGAGTTCGTGATTGGAGGCTACGTTCCAGACGGCATGAGTCTGGATTCGATATTAGTCGGATACTACGACCAGCGTGACTTGATCTATGCGGCGCGTTCGCCCCGGCCTCCAAAGGGGCTACGGCGCGTGCTGCTGCCGCATCTGCAGGAACTACAAATACCTCAATGCCCGTTCAGTAACCTGCCCGAGCTCAGTGACGGGCATTGGGGGGCGAGGGTCTCACCGCCGCAAAAATGGCTATGTGCCGCTGGATAGATCCTGTCCCTGTCCTTGTTGCCCGAATTGAGTTTCTGGAATGGACCTTAAACCGATAACACTCGCAGCAGGTCAATCTCAGATCAATACGAAGTAACTTTTACACGGGTCCGCTCCATTCTCCTTCCAACGCCCTGGCTTGACGGCTCTGCATCTGATTAAGCGTCAGCTCGAAACAATGGGCGGACGGGAAGAGTGTAGGGCAGCCAGCCTAATCGCCACGCTCTCGAATCTGTAGACACTATTGCGTTTAACCCGCAATCCTTAACAACTCATTGACTTAGCGAAGCGAAGAGCTTAGCATAGTGAGATAGCTAGTTAGTAATCGGGACTAGTGTTTATTCTGGAGACAAGAGGAGGCGGAGGTAATGGAGCGCGGCTGTGAAGAAGCAAAGACGCAAGAATCCGCACGCGGTGGCGCTCGGACGATTGGGCGGCCTGGTTCGCAGCGAGGCCAAGAAGCGCGCGAACAAACGAAACGGCCGCAAGGGGGGCCTGGTCAGAAGCCGCAAGAAGACTCTCGCCGCCAGGCGCAACGCTCGACGGCCACGAGCCGGACGCCGCAGGAACGGGTAAGCGCAGCGTTGGCGTCGATCCACGCGCGCTTCCGACAATGCGCCATCGGTCTCGGCTGCCGCGGAATCCGTTACGTCCGAGTCAGACTGGAGCCGACTCTGTAATCCGATGACGCCGGCCAGAGCCGCTGCGCCATCAGAGATGGAACCAACGAGGATATTTATCCCCAGGCAAGAGCGGGTAAAGGATGCTGCGGCCGAGGCCAATAACGTTATCATCGGGCGCACCTGGCTGGATGCCGACCAGGCGAGGGCGGGGGATGCGCTTGGTCTTTCGAAGGCCGACCTTCTCAAGCTGCGTGACTTGGAACAGGGTGAGTTCTACGCTTTCGGTCCGGCGTTTAGTCGGCCGGCGGTTGTGCGTTTTCGCTCGGATCGGGTCCGCACCACCCATCCACGCCCCGGCGAACGCCATCTGCTTACCGCGCCGGCGCCGTCGAAGGCGATTCGCGGTGTGCTGAACAGGTTTGCCGACCTCCCACATGAGGTAGAGGTGGAAATTAGCGGCCTCGACGAGGCACGTCGTCGAATCGCCGAGTTGGAGCGGCAAATCAGAAAGCTCAAGAGCTCGAATACACCACCGCAGATCGACCAAGCAGCCATCGGGCGCGCCGTGAAGGCCGCGGTCGAGCTGGAGCGCGCGGAGTGGCGCCGCAAATTAGAGCAGGGCAGGGCACGCTTCCAGCAAATGCTCGGCGTGGCGGCTTTCGCCGGGCAAGCTTTCGAGAAACTTAAAGTGTTGGTTGTGCGTCCAGCGAAGGCTGACGCGTTCAGCGGGAGACAGTCCCGCCGAGGTAAAAGCCAGAGCCTCGTAGCTCGGATGGCAGGGAGGAGGGAAACCGATGACCTGAAGCCCATCGACAAAAGTCA
>Ga0207416_1000462_pt1 | contig 71057 bp, 51 predicted proteins | sample PaiPotPPM11metaG_FD_184107 | JGI IMG/M metagenome (GOLD analysis project Ga0207416, IMG submission 184107) | Iron sulfur acid spring bacterial and archeal communities from Banff, Canada, to study Microbial Dark Matter (Phase II) - Paint Pots PPM... ... | reverse complement strand
TGTCCTGGCTCAGGAACTTTGACGCCTGCGCGCCAACGGCAAAAAGATTGACTTGCACTAACAGGTATGCTAAACTTTATCAGGCAAAGTAGTATCATTTTTCTTTAGAAAAAAGGAGGTTCCACCTATTAACAACAGGGATTTTCGGGGAAATGACCGTCCACGTGAAACCAGAATCAACGAACGCATCCGCGCCCGTGAAGTTCGCCTGATCGACGAAAACGGGGAAATGATCGGGGTCATGCCCCCGATACGCGCGCTCGACATTGCTCGCGAGCGTAACCTCGACGTCGTTGAGATATCGCCCAACGCTGTACCGCCGGTCTGTAAACTGATGGATTTCGGCAAGTATAAGTACGAGCAGGCCAAGAAAGAAAACGAAGCTCGTAAAAATCAGAAAACCATCACGCTGAAGGATATCCGCCTCCATCCACGCACCGACGAGCATGACATCGATGTGAAGACGCGCAAGATTCAACAATTTTTGGCCGAAGGTGACAAAGTACGAGTGAGCGTGCAGTTCCGTGGGGCCGAAATGCGCCATCCAGAGCTAGGACGCAAGCTGCTCGACGAGATCGCCGAGGTTTTGAAGGGGATGGCTATCATTGAACGAAGCCCCTCGATGGAAGGTCGTATGATGTCGATGATCGTTTCCCGTGCCCCTGGTTGGGAACCACCGAAGAAGCAAGCTCCAGCGCCGCAAAATGAGTAGGGAGCTTCTCTCAAGCCCTTCCACCGGCTCCGAAGGAGAGGACGCCAGCACCGCCAACGAATAGCCCCCAGGGCAAGCGCAAGGCATTGCCCCTACCATATACGATGCGACCCTACGGGCCGATCCGTGGTATGGTAGGGGCAATGCCTTGCGCTTGCCCTGGCCCGCATTGCATGTAAGTCCGCGCCTCTTGGGATCGCCCTGGCCCTCGGCTCATGCGCGCGATTACCAGCGGATGCCTCTATGGGTTTCCCATTGACAATTGGGCAGAGGACTATTACGATAGGATCACATTAACCAGACCCGTATCAAGACAGCTAGTGCGACATTTCATCCTATAAAGAATTTGGAGATTCCAATCTATGAGCAGCTATGACGATCCTCGTTGGTATGAGCATACAGAATCCCATGACGGCTATGAACCACCACCAGAGCCAACGTCTCCTCCATCCTTCTCTTTTCCGTCCCAGCAGCCGCCGTCGCAAGCGACGCAGAGCAGCCCAGCAAGCAATGGGCAACCCGTACCGGCTGCGGTTGCCCCGCAGTCGCCTCGCCCCAAACGCGGGCTGCTCGGCCAGGCCGTCGTCGTAGGAGCGCTGGTGATTATCGCCTTTCTTGCCGGATGGTTCGGCCACCAGTTTTACACGAGCAGCCTGGCGCTCAATAGCCAATCACAATATTACGAGGGTCTCTTTAATCAAGCGTGGAGCATCGTTGATCAGAATTACGTTGATCGCAAAGCCGTCAACTACAAGCAAATGTCGTACCAGGCCATCCAGGCGATGCTAGCAGTGCTGGGCGATACAGGACACACCCGTTTCCTGAACCCACAGCAGGTACAGGCCGAAAACCAGCAGTTGAGCGGTTCGTTTACCGGAATCGGCATCTATCTCCAGCAGGACCCAAAGACGAAGGACATCATTATTGCAGCGCCTATCCCTGGTTCCCCTGCCGCCAAAGCGGGGTTAAAGCACGACGACATCATCACTGCCGTGAACGGCGTCAGCACGAAGGGCAAAGATATTGCCGGCCTGAGCGCGATGATTGAGGGTCCTGCGGGACAGGCCGTCTCAATCACGATCTATCGCTCTTCCACAAAGCAGACGCTCACCTTTAAGATCGTGCGGGCGGTGATCAAGGTGCCGAATGTGCTGATGCACTACATTCCCCAGGATCATATCGCCGACATCGAGATTGTGCAGTTCTCGGACGGCGTCTCCACTCAGCTCAAGACCGATCTGCTCCAGGCGAAAAAGCTGGGAGCAACCAAAATCATCCTCGACTTGCGCGAAAACCCCGGCGGCTACCTGAGCGAGGCCGTCAATACCGTGAGCGAGTTCGTCAAGAGCGGCAACGTCCTGTTAGAGCAAAACAGCACCGGCAACCGCACGCCGGTTCCCGTGACCGGCACGACGGTCAATACGTCCATCCCCATTGTGATACTGGTCAACCATGATACTGCCAGCGCGGCGGAAATCGTTTCCGGAGCGTTACAGGATAATCACCGCGCCATCGTTATGGGCGTGACGACATTCGGCACGGGGACGGTGCTTGAACAATTCAATTTGTCTGATGGATCGGCCATCCTGCTCGGCACGCAAGAGTGGCTCACGCCGGATGGGCAGTTTATTCGCAACATAGGTATCACACCAAATATTGTTGTGAAAGACCCCAGCAACGTCATTCTAACACCTGACATCGAGAACTCCTCGAATATGACGGAGCAGCAAATCCTGAAATACGGAGATCCGCAATTAGCGGCAGCGATCAAATACCTGGAGAGCCATTAATTATGCGTCACATGCTGCCAGCGCCGCCTGGTAGTATTTGCTTGTCGGCGCGTGGCCTAGCAGTGGAGCAATGAAGCTGGTGGCGGCAACAACTTTGTCGAGATCGACGCCGGTATGGATGCTCATGCCGTGCAGCATGTACAGCAGATCTTCGGTCGCGAGATTGCCCGCCGCTCCGGGAGCGTAGGGGCAGCCGCCCAGGCCGCCGGCGGCGGAGTCGATGGCGCTGACGCCCATCTGCAAGGCCAGCAAAACGTTGGCAAGCGCCGTGCCGCGCGTATCGTGAAAATGCATGGCGATGCGCTCGATGGGGATGTGTCCTTGCTCAACCAGCAGGCTCAGTACGTCAACTACCTGATTGGGCGTAGCGACGCCGATAGTATCGCCGAGCGAGAGTTCCGCGATGCCCATCTCCAGCAGCGCTAACGCGACTTCCAGCACTTTCCGCGGCGCGACGGCTCCTTCGTAGGGACAGCCAAAGACGGTCGATATGTACCCACGCACGGGTATGCCTTCCTGCTGAGCCAGGGCAACGATGGGGCGGAAATTCGCCAGGCTCTCGGCTATGGTGGCGTTGATATTGTGTCGCGTAAAGCTCTCGCTGGCCGCCGTGAAGACGGCAATCGAGCGCACCCCCGCCGCCAGCGCGCGCTGCATCCCCCTGGAATTCGGCACCAGCACGGGGTAATCCGTCGCTGGCAGGCGCGGGATGCCACCCATCACCTCGCCGGCATCGCTCAATTGGGGGATAGCGCGCGGGCTGACAAACGAGGTCGCCTCAACGACCGGCAAGCCAGCCTCCGCCAGCATAGTGATGAACTGTATCTTCTGCGCGGTGGGTATAATGGCTTTTTCATTTTGCAAACCGTCGCGCGGGCCTACCTCAACGACACGCACGGAAGAAGGTATGTTGGTAACATCCGGCTGCATGGTTCTATGTCCTTCTATGCCCGTTGTGCGAGGGCAATTGAGACGGCGCATCGTGCTGATCGGTAGATAGATTGCCCTCAGTGCGTTGTTCAGGCAAGGGAGATAACGCGGCAGTCCCGGTAGCGCCGGCTTCTTTCTGCTCAGTGCCGGGCTGCTGCTCCATAGCAAGGGGTAAGGTCGGCGTATGCTCGCGCACCACGCGCACTTTTGTGATACGCCGCCCGCGTGTTGACATAACGGTGAAGGTCACATGCTGGTAGGTAATCGTATCACCCACATTCGGGATTTTATCAAGCTGCGCATAGAGAAAGCCGCCCAGCGTCTCGTAGTCCGTATCATCAAGTTCCATATCCATCAGGTCGTTGAAATCGTCAATATCCATCTTGGCATCAACGATGTACTCGTACTGGTTGACCTTCTCAACCAGCTTCTCCTCGCGGTCGTACTCGTCCTGGATATCGCCGAAAATTTCTTCAACCAGATCTTCGATAGTGACTAAGCCAGCCACGGCGCCGTACTCATCGACGACAATCACCAGGTGTACATGCTGCTGCTGCATTTCTCGCAGCAAGTCGTCCAGCTTTTTCGTTTCAGGGACAAAATGCGCGGGACGCAGCAGATCTCGGATCGACAACGTATCGTTGCGCTCGCGCAGTTGCTTGAGCATATCCTTCACGTAAAGAACGCCGAGAATATTATCAATTGTATCCTCGTACACCGGAATGCGCGAAAAGCCTCCCTGGATGGCGAAATCGACCGCCGCGTCAACGGTCGCATCACTCTCCAATGTGACCATATCGATACGGGGAATCATGACTTCGCGGGCGGTTGTGTCGGCAAACTCGAAGACGCTGTGAATCATCTCGGTCTCCTCTTCCTCGAGGACACCCTCTTCTTCACCTACCGTCACAAGCAGGCGCAGCTCTTCCTCGGTAATGAATGGCCCAGGATGCTTGATCTGGCCGCCCATCATCCGCACGAAAGTATTGGTGATGGCGCTCAGCACCAGTACCACCGGGCGCAGCAGCCACGCCGCGGCATGCACAAATCCAGAGAGGCGGCGCGCCCAGCGCAGGGGATTTTGTACGGCGGCGGTCTTGGGCGTGATTTCGCAAAAGATCAAGATGACGAGCGACATCACCACTGTCGCGATCAGTTCTCCCAAAGATGCCGAAAAGCGCAAGGCCAGCACCGTTGCCATGCTGGAAGCGATGATCACGGCGACATTGTTCACAACCAGGATGGTGGAGAGAAAGACATTGGGCTTCGCAAGCAGGCGATCTATTTCAACGGCTTTCTTATCGCCCTCTTCGATCAGATTTTTGAGCTTGATACGACTCACGGAGGTCAAAGCCGTTTCGGATGCCGAAGATAGAGCCGAAAGCAGCAAGGCTACAAGCAGAATGATGATCTGCACCCATGCCTCCGCGTCCAGGGAGGGAGGTTGCGTATTTATCGCGGCGGCTATGCTTGCAAGGCCAGGGCCGTCCATAGGAATCACTACTCTTTCTCGTCGCTTTTTTCTGCAGGTTGCTCTACCGGTGAAAGCATACGCAGCAAGCGGGCCGGTACGCCTGCCACCAGAGCATACGGCGGAATATCTTTCGTGACAACAGCGCCCGCTCCTGTTTTGGCATGTTCTCCAACTGTCACTGGCGCTACTAACATTGTATCACTTCCAATAGAGGCGTGATCGCCAATGGTGGTTGGATTTTTGCGCTCGCCGTCATAATTGACGGTAATCGTGCCGGCCCCGATATTGACATGCTCTCCTACGGTGGCATCGCCCAGATAACTAAAATGATGCATGTCAGTGTCGGCGCCAATATACGAATTTTTCACTTCGGCAAAGTTTCCCATACGAACATGGTGCGCCAGGTACGCTCCAGGCCGGCAATGACTGAACGGACCCAGCGTCACATCGTCTTCCAGCGTGGCTTGTTCAAGCGCCGAGTTGCGAATGGTACAGCGATTACCAATCATCGATTGATCGATGGTGGTGTACGGGCCAATGCGACATGCATCACCGATACGCGTGTATCCTGTTATCATTGTACCGGGGAGAATAACCGTGTCCATGCCAATTGTCACATCCGTGTCGATGTACGTGGTCTGAGGGTCAACGATGGTCACGCCACTATACATGTGACGTTCCAAAATGCGCCTCCGGATGACCTGCTCCGCTGTCGCGAGCTGGACGCGGTCGTTGATGCCCATCGTCTCGTCAAGCGATCCCGCCACGGTGGCAATAACTTGCTCTTGCGAGCTTGCCACGGCGATCAGGTCGGTGAGATAATACTCCCCCGTCGAGTTGCGCGGCAGTTTTTCCAGGTTCGCCCATAGCCAGGCATGATCAAAACAATACACCCCGGCGTTGACTTCGGTGATACGCTTCTGCTCTTGCGTTGCTCGCTTCATCTCGACGATCTCTCGCACTCGCCCATGTGCATCGCGCATGATACGGCCATAATCGGAAAGGGCATCGGCTTGCGCGGTCAAAAAGCTGATCGCTGCTCGCTGTTTGTAATGTTCAGCGACCAACTGTGCCAGTACCTCGCTCCTGATCAGCGGCGTATCGCCATAACACACGAGAATCGTTTGCGGGGCCGGATCAAGAGACGCGACGGCAGCGCGCGCGGCCAGCACAGCGTGGCCCGTTCCCAACTGCTCTTCCTGGATAGCATAGAGACAGCGCGCGCCAAAAGCGGCCTCGATCTGCTCGGCTCTATAGCCAACCACGGCAATAGGGCGATGAGGCGAGAGAACCGGGGTAAATTCAGCAAATGAAGACGACGTGGGAATAGCTTCGACGGCATTGAGGACATGCGCCAATAATGGCAGGCCAGCCAATGGATGCAGCATCTTTGGCAATGTTGAACGCATCCGCGTACCTTTGCCCGCGGCGAGTACGACGGTCGCATAGGTATTCATAATGAGAGAGGTAAACCTTTTTCCTTATCTTGATCTTGCTAGCAAATTCACTAGAGGAAACCATAGCGAATGACACAAACGCCCATACACTATGATTTCATGCTGGCTCGGGTGCCAGGATTCGAACCTGGGAATGGCGGTTCCAAAGACCGCTGCCTTACCACTTGGCGACACCCGAATATACATAACCCTCAATCCGCCGGAAAAGCCACTCCTTAAAAAGACGTTTCTCAACAATTTTTGGCTGGCCCGCTGCCCTGGCCCAGGCAATCCACGGTCCTAATTCTTGCTCAAGATACCAGATAATTTGCTCGTTGTCAACCGCCATTCCCATCCGATTCTCCATCCTGGCGGGGGAAATCCGTCGGAAGGCCGTAGGGCAGAGAGCGTCCCATCCAGTGGCGAGTGAAGCAGCGAGCGCGCCGGAGATGGCAGCGTTTCTACTCACAGCAGAAAGTACTTTCTGCGCACTTCACGCCACCGTCACGCATTTCACCCCTCTAGGGTATCACCTTCTGGGACGATAACAAGGGGAGGAAGATTAGCTCCTTTCCCTTGCCGGCAATCTTCCAGAGCATTCTGAAGCATGCTCACTTGCTCTTGCAAGTTGCTGAGCTTGCGCGTTATCGCATCCCGTTTATTTTGCCCATCGGGATCGTCAGGATCAACCTTATCGAGTTGATCCTGGGTCGTACTGATATAGAGATTGTATTCGTCGATACGCTGTTCTATCTGGCTACAATCGTTCGTGGTATTGCTCATGATGGATTCTCCTTGAGTCTTTTCTGTTCGACATCGGCACTGCTTCTTTGCCTCTTCCGTATTGAATCCCAGAGGAGAGGAAAATATCTTATATACTCCACGCGAATGGGAATGGGAACGTTTCAAAAGGTACAGCTATAGCACTCGATATAGCTCATAACGTTTCTAATGTATTTATTTTAGATGAGCTTTAGCAGTTCGGTATACTGAAAAAAAACAGTGAGGGGAATCCCTCGCATCAACGTAGAAGGGAAGTGAAACCGTTGAACCAGCAATTTCATCATCTCAGCGAGGACATATGCACGGATCACGCCATCAACTTCGCGCACGTCGCCTACATCACGAAAACACCTGGACGTTTTGACGTGTATTTTGTTGGCAGCGACAGACCCCTCCGCTTCATCGAGACCAGTTCTGCCTTTCCTGTTTTGCAGTCGTGGTGGGAACGCACCATCCGCGAGATAGCGGACACTGAGCAGCCTGTTTTTCAACGCGGCGCGAAACGCGTCGCAGCGAGCGTATGAGGAAGCGAACAACAACGACTGGCCGCGTCACCTGGATTGCGACAGATTAGCCCTTGCCAAAACCTCTCCGAACATCTATACTTGCCTCATCAGTCATCACGGAGAGAGTCGAGGAAGTGGATTCATGCAGCAGCCCAGCCCGGCTATCGAACTGCCCCGGTTCACCAGCATCGCCGCCGTCGCGCTGCGCCTGGCGCGGGCATATGCGCGTTGGCGCGATCCAAATTCAGACGATGATGCGTTCTCCTATTTTGGCCGCAGCCCACGGCAAAGCGGCGATGAATATCACCTGCGTACCACGTTGATCGGCGAGCAGATTTTGCCCGTGTTCAACTATGACGCGGCGCATATCGAGTACGAGAGCCAGCAGCGCTACGATATTACGCTCTGGAGCAAGAATCAACAGCGCCGGCGGCGTATTGCGATCATCGAAACCAAGAGTTCGTCGCTGCGCAATCTGATAGCCATGCGCGGAAAACGTGAGACGCCCGTTGCGCAACTGGAACGCTACCTCACCCAGGGCGGACTCTACCTCGGCGTGCTGACCAACGGTGACGAATGGCATCTCTTCGACTTCGCTCTGGGCAACGAACCCCTGGCATCGTTCAGCCTGCTCGAACTGGCAACCCTGCTGCGGAACGCAACCAGCGAAGAACAGGCCGCGCAGCGGCTGGAAAGTCATCCGCTTCTACAACAGGCGTTAGCCATCACCTGCTACTATCTCGACGCCCAGCGTTGGGAACAAACGGATGTCTTTCGCCAATACCTGGCAAACAATGCCTATCACCGCATCGCTTCCTTGCGCCAGCCGGAATATGTCGAATTGCTGGTGCAGCAAATTAAGCTGGTGCTGGGTTCGCTCCGCGACACCATCCACGCGCAATTCGCCCTCATGCAGCAGCGTTACAGCGAGTACCAGCAGCGCAGCCTCCATATCAGCGACAACGATGAGCGATCGTTCGCCGGGGCATTGCAGACAGCTATTGCCAATATTATGCGCTATGGCACGGCTTTCCGTTTCGACGCGAGCGGCACACTGCGCCAATCCGTGATCGACCTGTTCAACGAATTGTCCGCTATTTTTCTCGCTACCGGGGATCTGGCCGCCTTTGAGAGCGATTATTTTGAACGCGCGGAAGAACTCCTCAAAAACGCTCAGATCAGCCAGCCGACTCTGCTCGGCCAACAAGCGCCGCAGCCTCAAACCGCGCGCCAGCACACGCCGACGACAGGATTGGACGAGTTGACTGTGCTGCTCCAGACGCACTATAACCACTTACAAACGCTGGCGGCAGAATACGCGCTCAGCAAGAAAACGGTCGAGGCATATCAGACGTGGAAAGCCAGCGTGCGCAGCGTATTCAGCAACCCGCGAGACGAGTTCTGCCTGCAAACGGCATACATCCATTTCGTGCGGCTCTTTTTTGTGCGCGTCTGCGAGGATCAGAACCTGATCCCGCGCCGCATCTCCGACGGGCCATTCGCGCGCTACGAAGACTACCGCAACGAACTGCTCTCCGGCATCAAAGATACCTACCTGCGACTGCTCGCAGAAACGTACCAGCGCGCCCGCACGGTGTATCATAATTTCTATGGACACCAGGAACTCTACGATTGGTTCGCTCCCGACGAATATACCATCCTGTCTCTCTTTGACCTGCTCAACCGCTACGATTTCCAGGGCATCAGCGCGGACGTGCTGGGCCGCGTCTACAACGAAGGCTATATCGGGACGAAAGAGCGCAGCGAACGCGGCCAGTTCTACACACCGCCCCAGGTGGTAGATTACATGCTCGACTCGATAGGCATCCCCGCGCGCGACGAGCCGGACGAGGCCAGAGCGCGCACGTTTCTCGAAAAGAGCGTCGGCGATCTCTCGTGCGGCAGCGGCACATTTCTGGTAGCAGCGGCGGCCCGCAAGAGCGCGACGCTGCAGCGTCTCGTCGCCGCGCGCGAAGTTACGCCGGAGTACGCGCTGCAAGCCCTGACCGATACACTTCTAGGCTTCGATCTCAATCCTTTCGCCTGCTACCTGGCCGAGATGAACCTGCTGATTCAAAGCCTGCCGTTTCTCCTTGATGAAGCGGGCCACCTGTGTCGCAGCATCAACCGTTTCCACATCTATAGCGCCGACTCGTTGGAGCCGACGGCGGCGGAGCAGTATCGCGCCGTCATGGCCGAGCAAATTACCGACCGCTTCAAACACCTGGCGCGGCAGCCTGCGCGCGTGCTAGCGGAGGAAGAGCGCAACATCATCAGCATCAAGCATGCCAGAGGGTTAGCAGGACTGACGGAACTGCACAGCGGCGAGCAAGGTCTCGATTACTTGTTAGGAAATCCACCTTATGTGAGCGCCGGAGAGAGTTCTGAGAACCTGAGCTACCGCATCGCCATCCAGGAATTCGGCACGTATCACCTGCTTTACCAGCGCTGGGATCTCTTCGTGCCGTTCTTTGAGCGCAACTTGCAATTTCTGCGGCCAGAAACAGGCAGGCTGGGCCTGATCGTCTCAAACGGCATCGAAACCGAGGGCTACGCCGAACCTTTGCGCTCCATGTTGAGCAGCCAGTATCGCCTGCTGCAAATCGACTTTTTCCCCGGCCTGCGCCTCTTCCAGGACGCGGCCGTCGAAAACACCGTGGTGCTGCTGGAGAATCGCCCGCCCGACGAAGAACACGAGGTAATCCGCCGCGTGCATCGCCGCGCTGATGGCACGCGCTACGAGTCACTGCCGCTCGTGCCGCAACTGGCCTCTAACGGGCAAATTTTCCGCTGGCGCTACGATCCCATCCTTGATCAGCAATTGTCGCAGGGCAGCATCCCCCTGTGCGCCATCGTCTATGTCGGCACGGGCATCGAGGCTCAGAGTAAAGAAGCATTCGATCCCATCGTTTACGGCAAGCGAGAAAAACTCTTTACGCTGGATGATGTCTTTCTACCGCCATCACCGGGTCAACAGCGCCCGCCAGACTATACCGACGATGGCGTCGTCGGCAATGACATTGATCGTTACTTCCTGCGGCGCAAACGCTACGTAGCCTACGAGAAGTTCAAACCGCGGATGCGCCGTCCCAGGCATCTCGCGCTGTTCAAAACGCCGGAAAAGCTGCTGCTGGGCGAGACATCCGGGGGCATTTATGATCGCACCGGTCTGTTCGCCAATCACAGCGTGCAGGTTGTCGTGTCCTGGAAAGCGTTACAAGAGGCTGGTGCGCTCGAAGAGGCCGGCATCAAGGGAGTTTATCGCGAGTCAAGCGAAATTGCCGGGTCCAGCAACGGCCTCGCGAACATTTCCGCGCTGTTCGACCTGCGCTACTTGCTCGGCATCATCAATAGCCGCTTCATCCGCGCTTTCCTCGCCGCGAATCGTCTTGAGGGAACGCGCGAGGGACGGATTTATCCAGACGTCTGGAAACGCCTGCCCATAAAGATCGCCTCCGCCGAACGCCAGCAGGCCATCGCCGCGCAGGTCGAGGCGATCCAGGCCCAATACGCGCAGCTCGGCACGCTGCCCACGCCAGCCGTGCTGGCCGCCGATCCCGCCATGCGCTATCGCGACCCGCAGGGCTACCTTGCTCAAGCCATCCTGCGCTACAGCGGCGATATTCAGACCACCATCGCCGACAAGCTCCTGCTGGAAGAAGGACGGCTCATCCTACGCCGCCAGCCGCTCGCCTATCTTGAGTCATCTGAACCGGCGCTCTTGCGCTACCTGGCGCTTTACCTGAGCGAGATCAACCCCAGACTGCAAGGCTGGACGTGGGCAGAGGCACGCACGCGCATCCAGGTTCCGGCGACCATCACGGCAGTTAAAGCATTCATGGCTGAAATCGACAGGCTCGCGGAAGAACGGCAGCGCATCCAGACGCGCATCGATAGGCTATCAGAGGAGATCGAACTGTTGATCGCTGCCGCCTACCGCGAGCCAGCCGACGCGCAGATGCTGGAGATTATCAAAGAGTCGCTCAAATAAGGATAAGTGGCTCGCCAGGGCGGGGCAAGCCCACGCCCCTACGGATTTTACCCACAAGCACCATGTCTCTGCGGACAGAGACGAAGATAAAAATCGTGTTTTTGATGCAATAGATGTATGTGTTGGCGATTTTCGAAGGAAGCACGGAGACGAAACAAGTTCTTGCGCTTGACGCTCCCCAATACACAGTGCTATGCTGCAAACAGAGACAGGGATGTGATATCGCTTCTTGGGCGAATCTATCAGCAAACTGACATTGGCGTCGAGTTGAGAGGAATGAGAACCTATGGCGATTCTTGAAAGCCGCGTTGACCGTAACAGCTCCGAATATCAAGAGAATGTACGCTATTTTCAGCAGTTGATCGACCAGTTGAGCCAGAGTATTCAGGTAGTGCGGCAAGGGGGCGGCGAAGAGGCCGTAGCCAAACACCGCAAACGCAATAAACTGCTGGCGCGCGAGCGCATTCAAGTACTCTGCGATCCCAATACCCCCTTCATGGAACTGAGTCCCCTGGCCGCGTGGGACATGTATGACAATGACGCGCCATCCGCGGGTATCGTCACGGGCATCGGCGTGGTCGAGGGGCAGGAGTGCATCATCATCGCCAACGATGCCACCGTCAAGGGCGGGACGTATTATCCCATGACGGTGAAGAAGCACCTGCGCGCCCAGGAGATCGCCGAGCAGAACCAGCTACCCTGCATTTATCTCGTCGATTCGGGCGGCGCGTTTCTCCCCTTGCAGGCAGAGGTCTTCCCCGACCGCGATCACTTCGGGCGCATCTTCTATAACCAGGCGCGCATGTCAAGCCAGCGCATCCCTCAGATCGCCGTGGTGATGGGTTCCTGCACGGCAGGCGGAGCATACGTCCCGGCCATGAGCGACGAATCCGTGATCGTGCGCGGCAACGGCACCATCTTCCTGGGCGGGCCGCCGCTGGTGAAGGCCGCGACGGGCGAAGAAGTGACAGCCGAGGAACTGGGCGGAGCCGACGTGCATTGCCGCGTCTCCGGCGTCACCGACCACTACGCTCTGAACGACGAACACGCCCTGGCGATTTGCCGCGAAATCGTTGCCAACCTCAATCGTCGCAAGCATATCCCGTGGGATATCAGCGAGCCGGAGCCGCCGCGCTACGACGCCAACGAACTGCTCGGCATGGTTTCCAGAGACTCGCGGAAAATGTACGATGTGCATGAAGTGATCGCGCGCATTGTCGATGGCAGCCGCTTCCACGAGTTCAAGGCGCTGTACGGCACGACGCTAGTGTGTGGCTTCGCGCGCCTGATGGGCTACCCGGTGGGCATCATCGCCAATAACGGCATTCTTTTCTCCGAAAGCGCGCTCAAGGCCACGCACTTCATCGAACTGTGCGCCCAACGACAGACGCCGCTCATCTTCCTGCAAAACATCACCGGATTCATGGTGGGCAAGCAATATGAGAACGGCGGTATCGCCAAAGACGGCGCGAAGATGGTGATGGCCGTCGCCAACGCGCCCGTGCCCCGCTTCACGGTGATTCTCGGCGGCTCGTTCGGCGCGGGTAACTATGGCATGTGCGGGCGCGCGTATTCGCCGCGCCAACTGTGGATGTGGCCCAACGCGCGCATCTCCGTGATGGGCGGCGAGCAGGCGGCCAGCGTGCTGACGGCAGTAAGCGGGCGCAGCATGAGCGCGGAAGAGGAGGCCGCCTTCAAACAGCCATTCCTTGACAAGTACGAGCAAGAGGGCAACCCCTACTACAGCACGGCTCGCCTCTGGGATGACGGCATCATCGATCCCCGCGACACGCGCACCGTGCTGGCGCTGGGCATCGCGGCTTCATTGAACGCGCCCATGCCGGAGACGCCGTTTGGAGTGTTCAGGATGTGAAGTACAATAGTAAGGGAAATAGCAGTATGGGAGATATCCGCGATCCTTTTGAAGACATAATTGGCATGTTTGATGGTCCATCTGAGGTAGATCATGATGATATTTACTTTGAGAGGAGAACTATGTCATACACCCATATCACCGTTGAGCGCAGCTTTCAGGACAAAGTTGCCACCATCACCATGCGGCGGCCAGAAGTGCATAACGCCTTCAACGCCCAGCTCATACAAGACCTGCACGCCGCCTTTACCGACCTTGTCAGCGACGAGAAACTCCACGCCGTCGTCTTGACCGGCGACGGGCCATCATTCAGCGCGGGGGCCGATATCGGCAACATGAAGGAGGCCGCGGCCTTCTCGCAAGAACAAAATCTGCAAGACGCTCTGAAGCTGGCCGACCTGTTCGATACGATCAATACCTTTCCCTGCCCCGTCGTAGCGCGCGTCAACGGCACGGCCATGGGCGGCGGTGTTGGCCTCATCGCCGTCTGTGACATCGTCATCGCTGTAGAGAGCGTCCGCCTGGCCTTCAGCGAAGTCAGATTGGGCATCGCGCCCGCCGTTATCTCCCCCTACGTGATTCGCAAGATCGGCGAGACCAACGCGCGTGTCTTATTTGTCACCGGCGAACGCTTCACCGCCGCTCGCGGTCGCACGCTTCACCGCCGCTCGCGGTCGCGAAATCGGGCTGATCCACACCGTTGTTCCCGACGAAGAGCTAGACGCCGTTGTCGAAAAAACGGTGCGCGACTTGCTGCGTGGCGGGCCTCAGGCGCTGCGCGCGTGCAAAGCCCTGGCGCTGAACGTCGGAAGCATGGATCACGAGACCGCACGGCAGCATACAGCCGATGTGATCGCGACGCTGCGCGTGAGCGCCGAGGGGCAGGAAGGGCTGCGAGCATTCCTGGAAAAACGCGGCGCTAGCTGGATATAAAAAAGCAGGGAGCGGAACGAGGGGAGATATCGTAAGATGAACAGAAGCTAGCAAAGTCGTCAGGTGTTACAAATACTATGTTTACAAAAATACTGGTTGCTAATCGCGGCGAGATCGCCGTTCGCATTATGGCAACATGCCGCGAGATTTCGCATTATGGCAACATGCCGCGAGATGAGCATTCGCACCGTCGCCATCTATTCCGAGGCCGACCAGCACGCGATGCATGTGCAACAGGCCGACGAGGCATATGCTATCGGGGCATCGCCCGCCGTGCAGAGCTATTTACGCATCGACAAGATTATCGAGGTTGCCAGGAAATGCGGAGCCGAGGCCATCCATCCTGGCTATGGCTTTCTCTCGGAGAATCCGGCCTTTGTTGCAGCGTGCGAGCAGGCGGGTATCGTTTTCATCGGCCCGCCGGCGGCGGCTATGAGCCTGATGGGGTCGAAGATCGCGGCCAAGCAACTGGCAGTTTCCGCCGACGCCCCGGTAATCCCCGGCTACAACGGCGAGCAACAGGATGATGAGACGCTGGCGCGCGCGGCAGAACGGGTCGGCTATCCCCTGCTCATCAAAGCCTCGGCAGGCGGCGGCGGCAAGGGAATGCGCGAAGTGCAGGAGGCCAGCGCCTTCCGCGAGCAACTGGCAGGGGCCAGGCGCGAAGCGCTGGCAGCTTTTGGCGACGGCACAGTTTTCCTGGAACGGTTGATCCAGCAGCCGCGCCATGTTGAGATACAGATACTCGGTGACAGCCACGGCAACCTGATCCATCTGAGCGAGCGCGAATGCTCGATCCAGCGCCGCCACCAGAAGATCGTCGAGGAAAGCCCATCGGTCGCCCTGACGCCCGCGCTGCGCGCCGAGATGGGCGCGGCGGCAGTACGCATCGCCAAAGCGGCAGGCTACGTCAACGCCGGCACGATGGAATTCATCCTCGACCGGGAGCGCCGCTTCTATTTCCTGGAGATGAACACGCGCCTGCAAGTCGAACATCCCGTCACCGAGATGGTGACAGGCTTCGATCTCGTGCGCCACCAGTTGCTCATTGCCGCGGGCGAGCCGCTCAGCATCGCCCAGGCGCAGGCACAACCGCGCGGCCACGCTATCGAAGTGCGTCTGTACGCCGAAGACCCGGAGCAGGGATTTCTACCGTCAACCGGCACGATCACCAGCTTTGTGAAGCCGCGCGGGCCGGGCATTCGCGTCGATAGCGGCATCACAGCCGGGGATGAGATTACCCAGTATTATGATCCGATGATCGCCAAACTGATCGTGTACGGTGAAGACCGCCCGGCAGCCATTGCTCGCCTGCGCGACGCGCTGGAGCATTGCGCCGTCTTCGGGGTCAAAACAAACACGCCGCTCCTGCACAGCATCGCGACTCACCCCGCGTTCCGGGAAGGACTGACGCATACCGGCTTCCTGGACGAACACCGCCTGACAGGCGCTGACGCGGGACAACAGTCCGCCATTCCGCGTGACGCACTGCTAGCCGCGGCGTTCTATGATATCATTAGCAACACAGACCCGCATCACGCGCACAGCGGCCACGGAATGTCGCCGCAACGAGCCGACCAGAATCCCTGGCAGACATTGGGGCCGTGGCGTATGATCGGCGAAGCGCGGCAGGTCCGCTACGTCTTCCAGGACAACGAGTATCGAGTCGGCATCAGCGCCGCTGCCGGAAACGACAATGTGTGGAGCGTGCAGGTTGAGAACGAAACGGCAGAGCCAGTCTCTTGCGCGTTCAGCAACGATGGTCTGGTAATCCTGCGCCGGGGTGCGTCACAGACACAAGCCTACGTGCAGGGCAGCGGCGATGAGACGCACGTTGCGCTGCGCGGGCGCATCTATCGCCTGGCACGCCGCCACGCTCCCACGATCGAAGCGGCCACGCGCGGCAAAATCAATCCGGGCGAGGCGCAGAAAACGCTCACCGCGCCGATGGCCGGAACTATCGTCAAAGTCAATGTCCACGACGGTGACAGCGTAGAGCAGCGCCAGGTGCTGGTCATCCTCAGCGCCATGAAAATGGAGCATACCATCGCTGCTCCCTACAACGGCAAAGTGCGTCATGTCTTCTACCAGGAAGGCGCGGTCGTGCAGGGCGGCGCAGCAGTCGTCGAAATGGAGTAGCAGCCAACAACCTATAAAGAGAAGTGAGGGGTAACAATGCAAGTCGGATTTATTGGTATCGGAGTGATGGGGCGTCCAATGGCGCTCAATCTTCTCAAAGCCGAACACAACGTGACTATTTATGCTCGCCACCCGGAAAAGCCGGAAGTGCAGGAAGTGTTAGCCGCAGGAGCGAAGCTCGCGCCTTCACCGCGCGCGGTCGCGATGGCCTCGGATATCGTCATCACGATGGTCACGAACTCACAAGACGTGGCGGAAGTCGTTGCAGGCGCGCAGGGCGTCCTCGAAGGAGCGCGTAAAGGGCTGATCATCATCGATATGAGTACCATCGCGCCCAGCACCAGCCGCCGCCTGGCAGAGATGGCCGTGGCAAAGGATGCTCACTTTCTCGACGCGCCGGTCAGCGGCGGATCGCAGGGAGCCATCAATGGTACCTTGACCATTATGGTAGGAGGCGAGCGCGAGGTCTTTGAGCAGGCGCGTCCTGTGCTGGAAGCGCTGGGCAAGAATATTTTTTACGTTGGGGCGAGCGGCTCCGGCGAAATCGTCAAGATTGTCAACAACATTCTCTGCGGAGCCATTGCCGCCGCCATCGCTGAGTCATTCACGCTGGGCGTCAAAGCGGGAGCGGACGTGGAGGCGATGGCAAAGATCATCGGCGTGAGTACCGGGGCAAGCTGGCAACTTGCCAATCAGTTCCCGCTGCGCGCCTTCAACGGCAGTTTCCAGCCCGGCTTCATGACCGATCTGCTGCACAAAGACCTCGGCCTGGCGCTCGATCTCGCCGCCGAAAACCAGACGCCCATCGCTCTGACGGCGCTGACACGCCAGATGTACGAGATGGCTCGCGCGGCAGGCTATGGCCGCGACGATTATACGTCGGTCCTTAAAGTGCTGGAACAGATGGCCGGTGTCGAGGTACGCTCAACGGCGGAATGATTACAGGCCCATGCCGTTGATCAGATTGTGCGTCAGGGACATGCCCAGGATCAGCGCCGCGGCCAGGCCGAAGTAGGCCAGGCTCAAGATAATCCGCTCGGCGAGGGGTACGGCATAGTAGGCTTTGGCTTCCGGCGTCTTGGGGTCGCGACGCACCCAGAACTGCGCACCCGCCATCACAATGAAGAGGAGCAGCCACGGCGAAAAGCTGCCTTCGATCCAGGTCCAGACGGCAAAGCCAACCAACCCGATAAAGCCGAGAATCCAGACGCGGCGATCGATAGCCGCCAGCACGCGCCCGCCGTCGAAAGGCACGATGGGGATCAGATTGAAAAGGTTGATGAAAAAGCCAAAGTAGGCCAGAGGCGCCCAGATCGTCGGCCCCTGCGCGGGCTGGAGGGCCAACACCAGGCAGACCAGCGAGGCGAGCGCGCCCGCTATCGGTCCGGCGATGCCTACTTCTGCCTCGTCCTTCGCGTTTTTAGGCATCTGGCGCATGAATACTGCCGCGCCCAGCAGCGGGATAAAGACCATGCCGCCGATGGGTACGCCTTTTAATTTCATGACAACGGCATGACCCATCTCGTGAATGAAAAGCAAAACTACAATACCAATGGCAAACGGCCAGCCAAAGATCAGGGCATAGGCAAAAATGGAGATAAAAGCCGTGATGCCGGCAAAACCAAATTTCGCGAACACCACCAGCCACTGCAACTTCAATAGCGCCGCGATTACTGCGCCAATGCCGCCCAGGCCGGCCAGCCCCTTGCGTTTCTTTCCACTTTTCGCCTGGTCCTGGCTTTCAGAGCCGGGCTGATCTGTCGCCGTTGCAACGCTTCCGTCTGCATAGTCTTGCAGGTCCGCGGGGCCGCGATACTCAGGCATGAGCGCCGCATCCACGCTCTCCGCGCGCGCTGCAAATGGCCCATATTCGGCAGGAACTGGCTCCGTATGGGCAGGCGTTTGAGGCTCTGAGGACGGTCGGTAATACGCGGGGTGGGTATAGTCAACCCCTGGCAGTGTGTCAGTGTATTCAGAAAAATCGCCGGATTTCCCGTGCATTGTTGCCTCAATTCTGCCAGTGCTTGCCGAAATTCACACGATAGACGTTCCAGTTCCTAACAAACATACTGCGCTACCATTCCGCCTGCACACTTCGCTTCACAAGCACAATACTATCCCTCAGCTATCTCTTATTACGTAGAACAGCGTAGAGCGGTTGTACTATTCCGCTTTCCTCACGCCCTCAAGATGCAGCCTCAGCAGGTTCAAGGCCGCGAAAACGGCGAGACGCTTTTGATCCTCGCGACTGGCGCGCCAGCCTGGACCCATGCCCGTAACAACGCCCTCCGGCCCTTCGATGGCGATATGCACCGTGCCGGCGGGCTTGCCCTCTTGCAGGTCCGGCCCGGCCACGCCGGTGATCCCCAGCCCGTAATCAGCGCCCAACCGCTCGCGTACCGCGTGCGCCATCGCTCGCGCCGTCTCGACGCTCACCGCGCCGTGCTGCTCGACAACCGCGCGCGGCACGCCCATCTGTAGCTTGAGTTCCGTGCTATAGGTGACCACGCCGCCGATGAAATAGTCAGAACTTCCCGGCACATCCGTAATGGTACTGGATAGCAGCCCGCCCGTCAATGATTCCATGATAGCTAACGTGCGATGATGGCCCTTAAGATAGTTACCGATCACGCTCTGCAGCGTCTCCTTATCAATACCAAAAATGTGGTGTCCTAACAACTGGCGCACGCGCGTTTCCATCTCCAGCACCTGCCGCTCGGCTTCTTCCGCCGTTTCCGCCTTCGCCGTGATGCGTACATCAACGGCATCGTACTTGGCATAGGTGGCAAGCGTCGGGTTGTTGCCGTGAAGCACCGGATCGATACGCTCCTCGACAGTAGACTCGCCCAGGCCGGAGACACGCAAGATGCGCGTAAAAATGAGGCCGCCAGTGTATGGCTTGAGCCTGGGCATCGCTTCCTGCTCCCACATGCGATACATCTCGCGCGGTACGCCGGGCATGGCGACGATGATATGCCTATCTTTCTCGACCCACCAGCCCGGTGCGGTGCCGCGCGGATTGGGCAATGCGCGCGCCGACGGGATCAAGGTGGCCTGCTTAACGTTGCGTTCGGGCATCTTTATATTCCGTCCAGCGAATCCGCCGCGTAAGTGCGCCTCCAACTCTGGATCAACCTGCATTGTCTCTCCCAATAACGCACTGATCGACTCGCGCGCCAGATCATCCTCCGTCGGCCCCAGACCGCCCGTCATGATAATCAAGTCGGAACGCTCCCAGGCACGCTGCAGCACCTCAACGATGCGCCCCAGGTTATCCCCGACCTGCGAGACAAAATACAGATCGATGCCCAACGCGCTCAAGCTCTGCGCCAGGAACGTGGCATTGGTATCGGTAATCTGGCCCAGCAGTAATTCAGTGCCACAGGAAAGAATTTCAGCGCGCATATATCCTCCAACAAACAACGAATAATGAGTTTATATTATCATACCACACCCATGTCTATCAATATGTTGTGTTAGAAACATTAGAAAATCAATATGTTGTGCCAAAAGTCTTGTAATTGGCGTTTTTTCTGGGTATACTAAGTGGCGTAGGCTAAAAGTCTATCACATCATACAACATATTTCGCGGCCTAGAACAAAGGAGAACCAACTATGTTAGAGGAACAATCCCCATCTGCCAGCGTCCAGACGGCAGCCGGTGAGCAGGAAGGGACGCAGTTAGAGGGGATTCGCCAGAAGGTATTCATGGATCGCTATTCCCTGAAAGACCCATCCGGGCAGGCGCTTGAATTCTATCCAGAGCAGCTGTGGGCGCGCGTGGCGCGCGGCATTGCCGCGGTTGAAACAACCGATGAGAAGCGCGCGCTGTGGGAAAAGCGTTTTTACGAGGCGCTCAGTGACTTTCAATTTGTCCCCGGCGGGCGCATCCTGGCGGGTGCAGGCTCCGGCCACCAGGTCACATACTATAACTGTTTTGTCATACCCAGCCCGGAAGACAGCCGCCACGGGATTCTCGATAACCTGAAAATCATGACGGAGATCATGGCGCGCGGCGGCGGCGTGGGCATCAACCTCTCCTCGCTGCGGCCACGCGGCTCCTACATCAAGACCGTGAACGGCACGGCCTCCGGCCCGTGTTCATGGGCGCAGTTGTACTCGGTAGCAACAGGCGATGTGATCCAGCAGGGCGGAAGCCGCAGGGGCGCGTTAATGCTTATGCTCGACGACAACCACCCTGACATCGAAGAGTTCATCACCGTCAAGCGCACGCGGGGCAAGATCGAACACGCCAACCTGTCCGTCTGCGTCTCCGATAAGTTCATGGAGGCAGTCAAAAACGATGAAGACTGGGATCTGGTCTGGCAGGGCGAGGTCAAGAAGACGATCCACGCCCGCGAACTCTGGGATCTGATCTGCAAGTCCGCCTGGGAGTCAGCCGAACCGGGCGTCGTCTTCATGGATCGCTATAATACTGAATCCAACACGTGGTATTACGAGAATATACGTTGCGTAAATCCATGTGTCACAGGTGATACGCTGATCTACACAGATCGAGGATTGATTCCGGCAGAAGAATTGGCGAAATCTGGCTTGCCTGTCACTGTTGTATCACCCAATATTACGATAAAGGAGTTAGCCCTCGCTGGACATGCCAGCGAACAAAGTAGTTCACAAGTCACAAAAATATCTCCGACCAGAAAAGTTTCTTTGCGTCACGCGAGCCATGTCTTCCCTACTGGCATCAAACAGGTGTATCGTCTCCAGACAAAAGAGGGATATACTGTTCGCCTCACAGGAGATCATAAGGTTCTGACTGACAGAGGATGGAAAGCAGCACAAGACCTCATTGCCGGCAACAGGATACACCTGCTGCACGGAGCGGGTGGGTTTGGCACATCAGGCAGTGAAGATTTGGGTCAAGTTTTGGGATGGCTGATCGGTGATGGATATCTCAACAAGCAGAGTCAACTAGACAAAGCTTGCGTGATGCTCTCATTCTTCGGCAGAGAACAGGCAATCGCACCACACTTCACAGAGATAGTCAATCGTCTGGTTGGAGTTCCAGAAGTCAACCAAAGAAGTCGCGAGTATCATGTTGGCGTGCAAAAAGTCAGTGGGCGTGAGGAGTCTCGCGTTGAGTCAATACGTTTGATGCGCTTAATAGACCCAGAACTGCTTGAGAATAAGCTACAAGTTCCACCTTCGGTATTGCGTGGTTCGCGCGATATGCAGAGAGGTTTCCTCTCAGCACTTTTCTCGGCAGACGGCTCGATACAAGGAACGCAGGAAAAAGGCTTTTCAGTACGCCTGACCTCAATCAGCCAGGGATTGCTTGAGAATGTCCAGCGATTACTTCTGAATTTCGGCATAGTATCCTGTATTGCCAGGAATCGTCGAACACCAGCATCACGCAGTCTTCCGGACGGTAAAGGTGGATATGCATCTTACGACTGCCAGGCATACCACGACCTTATCATCACAAGCAGCAATTTACAGCCGTTTGCAGAGCGTATAAGTTTTCTTGTACCAGAAAAGCAGCAAAAACTTGAGTCCGCACTGCAAAAATTCTCTCGCGGGCCGTATCGCGAGGATTTCCTGGCAACCTTCGAGAGCCTGACTCCCGATGGCGAAGAGATGGTCTATGATCTGTCGGAACCTGATATGCATCTTTTTATTGCTAATGGGCTAATTGCTCATAATTGCGGCGAGCAGGGTCTGCCACCTTGGGGCGTTTGTAATTTAGGAGCGTTGAATTTATCAGCTTTCGTGCATGACGGGCGTATGGATTACACCCGCCTCGCCGAGATCAGCAAAGTGGCGATGCGCTTCCTGGATAACGTCGTCGATGCCAACGAATACTTCATCGACGAGAACAGGGACGCGCAGTTGAGTACGCGCCGCACCGGTCTGGGGACGATGGGCCTGGCCGACGCGCTGATCAAGATGAGGATCGCCTATGGCAGCGAGGAGTCCGTGCCGGTAATCGAGCGTATCTACACCACAATCCGCGACGCGGCGTATGAAGCCTCGGCGGATAACGCGGCGGAAAAGGGAGCATTCCCCATGTTCGACCGCGACAAGTATATGCAGGGACGCTTCATCAAGCAATTGTCCAAAGCCGTGCAGGAGAAGATCAAGAAACAGGGCATCCGCAATGCCGTGCTGCTGACGCAGGCTCCGACCGGTACAACCAGCCTGTTCGCCGGTGTCAGTTCGGGCATCGAGCCGGTGTACGATTTCGCGATGGTGCGCCGCGACCGCACGGGCGAACACATCCTGTACCATCCCCTGCTCCAGGCATGGCGCGACGCGCATCCCGACGCGCCCACACCGGGCTACTTCGTCGCGTCCAACGACCTGACGCCGGAAGAGCATGTGCGCGTGCAGGCGGCCATCCAGCGTTATACCGACTCCAGCATCAGCAAAACCGTCAACGCGCCCAATCAACACACGGTTGAGCAGGTGCAAACGCTCTACCGGCTGGCCTATGAGATGGGCTGCAAAGGCGTGACGTACTACCGCGACGGCTCGCGTGACGCCGTGCTGACGCGCATAGCCGACGAACAGAAGATTGCTGAGATACCGCAGGCGCAGGCAGTGCTGATGGAACCGGTCATGTCGATTCACGAGGGAGCAAAGCCGGTGCCTGAGATATTGCACGGCTACACACGCCACATCAGCGCGCCCGAAGGCAAAGTGAACATCACCATCAACAGCGACGAACACGGGCCGTTCGAGGTTTTCGTCAACGTTGGCAAAGCCGGGAGCGATATCAGCGCCCTGGCCGAGGCATTGGGTCGCCTGATCTCGCTCAACCTGCGCATTCTCAGCCCGCTCTCGCAGACCGATCGCGCCAAAGAGATCGCCGAGCAACTGCGCGGTATCGGCGGCAGCCGCTCGGTCGGCTTCGGGATGCAGCAGGTGCGCTCGCTACCCGACGCGGTGGCGCGCGTCCTGGAGATGCACATGGAGAAGCTGGAGGCCGAGCAAGAACAAAAGCAGGCATCCGTACCCAATGAGGAGCAGGACGCGGGAGCAGGTAATGGAGCGTCCCATAGTGGGAACAGCAACGGGAACGGCGTCCTTGCCGAAAATGCTGGCTCCATCAGCCTGGGCCGCTTGAACGTCACCGGCAATCTCTGCCCCAAGTGCGGCTGCAACACGCTGGTCTACGAAGAGGGCTGCCGCAAGTGCTATAGCTGCGGACACAGCGAGTGTTAATTATGGTTTAGCTAACGCGGCCTGAAGAGACGTTTCATGCCGCTAGAGGCGCTGATTGGGAAGGCACACATGTGCTTTCCCATCTTTTACTTGTACGTCTCCCTAAATAGACTCGGTGATGCGTTGATCTTGCCATAAGAGCTGGACAAATGAACCAATAAAAAGCGCGATTCCGGTCCAAAGAAAGATAAGAGAGGGGAAGAAGCCAAAAGATAACAGGGGAGTGGAGGCATAGATGCCAAACCTATAGTTCGTTATATTGCCTCCTATATTTGAGATCACAGCGGGAAAAATGAGTGACGAGGTAACGGTGACAATAAACAATGTCTCTGAAAGGGCAATCCCAAAGATTTTCCCACTCTCTTTGAGGGTTTGTCCCAGCGAATGGCCCTTGATAAATTTCTTCACATTATGGACTTTGATGAAGATGTAGATGAAGGAACCAATATAGGTAAGCAGCGCCAATAAGGCCGAGTTGAACAGGCGACTTTGAATACCGATATTCCAGGACTGATCGTTGAGCAGGAGAGGAAGTAAACCAACGACCGCTGCTCCTAGCAGGCGTGGCAGTAGCAGTTGGGAATACAACCAGCGCTTGCGTATAATCTGCATGAGGATAATAAAGAGGAGGAACACCAGGAGAATATACAATGCCAATATAACAATGAATTCTGGACTAAATAAATCTAGCGCATGAGGGCAAGATTTTTCGATGACCGGGCCTGGCGTACCAAGCATAAGAGGACATTGCCGCCCGCTTAGCCAATTAAGGTAGGCATAAATAGATGGAATGCTCAATAACGCTAGCTGGAAAATGAGATAGAGATAGGGCCGGCGATGAAGGAGCAGGAAAAACCGCAATACCGGGTCTCCGCTTTTAGCCCTGCGCCAGAAATTGGCCGAGCTATCAAGATCATAAAGTCTTAAATAGTGGTCCGAAACAAGGCTGATCACATGCACTAATCGTCTATAACCATCATCCTTAAACTGTCCCGCGTTCAGTTGAACTGGTTGATTTGCTTGATTTGGTGTCTGCCCAAGAGAAATTTCATGCTCGACATAGGTAATGATGCCACTCAATCTTTCTGACTTCTGTTCGTCATTTTCAAAACTGCTCAAAATTGGCTCGAGATATTCCTTCTGTTCCTCGCTATCCGCTTCTTGTTTGACGATAAAGGCGCAGATGTCGGGGACAAACGAGCTATAGATGCCCAGATCAGCATTTTCCTGCTTGATCAACTTAACCAGAGCTTTCGCTAGACCCGTGAAGAGAGTCAAAGTCGTAGAATCAGCGCTGCTAACATATTCCTGAAAGCGTGAGTAATAGTTAATAAAATATTCGATGTATTTCGGATCTCTCTCATGAGCCTTTTTGAGCGTCACCTGGCTCGTTTTAACAGGGTCTCTATCAAAACCGTACCTGGGGATATGAATCGGGAATTTCTCCTGGCCAGGATAAGGGAAAAACACCTCGTAATACTCGCTATTAGGAGAGGTAATGACTTCAAAGCTGAAAAGAGCGTGCCTGAGTTGTTGGTGCAAATCGCACAAGTCTGATATGCTATCTTCGGTCCACTGAAACAATGCCTGTAATATATATAAGTACGTTGGGTACGCATCTTCATCAACCTGGATGGCGAGAAGTTGGGGTATGGTAAGAAGAAGATCATTGAGTACTTGAGGTTGCGCTTTATGCAGGTAGGTGAAGGACTTGCACCAACCGACAATACTGTCCTGCTCCCTGGGTAATTCTAAACAAAATAGTATCTCAGCACCATCTTGAATGCTAATAGAGACAGTAGTGCCAGAGAAATTCTCTTTCGGACCGGCTAAAAATTTCATGTTACTTCCCGATCGAGCCGTCAGCGAATGCCGAATCTGCGTAAATCTTCATCGGTAATGATAAGAGGTGGTTTGGTAACCTTTGCTTGTCGCTTTTCGTCCGTTTCCGGCTGTACTGATGCAGTATCAGAGGAATATTCCCCGCCCTGGACTTCTAGAACCGCTCTCAAGCCGTCGGCTGTGACTGACGTTGATGCGGTTTTGAACAGAACTTCTTCTACCACCATACGCAATTGGGCAATATTGCCATGCCGCCAGTCGGGTATCTGGAGAATTTCATAGATCTGGGGAAGCTCAATAAACTTTTTTCTCTCACTCTGCTTTTTTAGCTTTTGATTGAACTGTTCCAGAAAAATTTCAAGCAGCAGAGGAATATCATCTTTTCGTTCGCGTAAAGGGGGTAAATCTAAAGGAATCATCGTATCTAGTAGCTCAGGCAAAAACCTATTGAACATGGGAAACCCTTTACGGCTTCGAGTAATTCCTCCAATAATACGCACATCATAGTTTCGGTACTTCAGATAATGTAACAATTTTCTTTGCAGGCGCTGGCTCTCTTCGTCGTCTTGTTTTCCCATGCGATCAAAATCTGCGATATATAAAGTTCCGCCTCGGGCTTGACCAAGCAAAGAATCGTCATCCGCCTGTTTGCTTGAAGGAAAGAGGGTCTTTTCTAATTCACTCGTCTCTATCATACCGTCGATGGTCCGAAAATGAGCCGCGCGCCGATCGCTATAATAATGCATTAAACGGGCCGTCAAAGTTTTACCGGTGCCAGGTTCACCAAAGAGAAGAACACCACGAGTATTCTCGGCAGCACTGCGAATTTCATGATAGAGTTTGTAATCCGACAAGGCATAGTAAGTATCATCAAATTTGATGATGGCTTCCGGTAAAGCAGAAGCTTCTTCTTGTGGCCTGGTTTCTGTTCTTTCGACGTATAATCTTAACGCGCGGCGCACAATATTCTTGAGTTCATTGGTACTTCCTTTGGAGAAAACATCGAAGGGCTGCAATTTATATAAGTCATCGAAAAGAGGCGCCTCGCCAGAATAGTCTTTCTCATGCCATGCGATATTAGCAGTCAGAGGAACCCAATAGGAGCTAAGAAAACGCTCACGATATTGCTGCATCAGCCGGTAACCGGCACGTTTGTCCTTACGTCCCTGATAAGGGATTTCCATGTCAAGCAGAATCAAGAGAGGGGCTTCCTCAGTTTCTTTAAGACCACGTTCCAGGACATGTTGAGCATTTTCAAAGTCTGAGGCTGAATGAAGCTGAATGGTAAGGCCCAGGTCACGTTGCACACGATAAACAATATCGGCGTAAAGTGACTGGTTTTCAGGCTGATCTTCAATAATGAGGATGGTAGCCACAGAGTTTTCTCCTTTTTAGGGACGCGGAAATTTAAGCGTAATACGGACGCCTCTATCCCTGCCGGGGATGGGGCTGATTACTTCTTGATCACCGCCTACGTAACGCATAAACATGGCTGCCAGGAACATACCAAGCCCCGATCCACGCGGTCGGTTGACCCGTACCAGACGTTGCAAATCCTCTAACACGTCTGGGGCCAGCACCGGCCCATAATTGATGAGATCGAGACAAAGGTGTTTTTCTTCAGCGTGCGAGAGCAGCGACAGCTTCTTGTTTTCTTCCTCATGATCAAGAGCGCGAAACATATTTTCAAGATGATTATAAAACACTTCTTCAATGACAGCTTGTAGTGATAAGACCGGCTCCGCACGAGAGCTATCGGGGATATCAACCTCTAGCTCGATGGGACTTTTTGTCTGCTTTTTCATATCATAGAAAACATACTCAAAAATATCAACGAGTTCACCCAGTGTTACCGGCATCTTGCGTGCCGAGCCTTCTACATATTGGAGCTGTTTTTCCAGGCGTCTGGCCCTGGCTAACTGAGTTTTCATGGCCTGCATTTTCTCTTCATAATGGTTCGTATCCTGAATAACCTCCTGCGCCGTAGGATATTCTTGAACTATGAACTCTGCCACTTGCCGGAAATTGCGGAAACGATGCACTACTGAATGAGCAATAAAGCCAAGCGCCCGGTTCTGGTTATCCTGAATACGTTCATCCTGGCTAATCAGTGAGGAGAGAAAGAAATTCAGATCGCGGATGACATATGGCCCCGTGTCTTCGATATATCTATTAAACTCCTTACTCACTGTTTGCGCCAGCGATGAATGGTTTGATTGAGAAAAATTCTGTTCGTCACCGAACAGAATGAGAAGACCGGACAGGTCGCGCAGGCGCTTGCTCGCAGCCGCGATCTTATCTGGAATAGGGCAACAAATGACGAGCGATGTCGCAGCTTTTGGATGCGTAGAGGGTAAACCACCGCCAAGGGCAGCAGAGATAGTGTTTAGGACCATTTGCTGTTGAGGAGCGCTATGCTGGTGAGCGAAATTCTCCGACGGCAGGTGGTAAGACGAGAGAAAGCGTGCATCCTGCGTTTCATTGAAGAGTTGGCGAGCATTCGCGAGCGTGGTGATCAGGTAAGGGCGAAGTTCCACAGGAAGCGGTTCCTGCATATCTGCCATCCGATAGACACAAAGGAGCTGCTCAGATTGGACAGGGAAGTAAAACAGGTGCAGCTCTGGATATTCGGCCAGTATTGGTCCAACCTTCTGTAAGAAGCCCAGGATGAGTTCGTATTGGAGTACAAGCCCGCGTGAATCCTCTTCCGAACGCCGCCGCCTTGCATCTGACATGCGTATTCCTTCACCTAGCGCTTGCTGTTTGTGCGAAAGCTGCTCCTGCATTATCTGACCTCTCCCTCGATTGGCAACAAATGCATGTCTGGTGAACTCTGCCCAATCGCCGGTAAACTTCGCGTACTGCCGAGATAATCGCGCGCTTTGTCGTAAAGCATATTGATGTAGGTAAACTGCGCGATCTCCTCGATGCTATTCACGAAGAAGCTTTTCAGCGATTTTCGTACAAACTCAGGCAAGACACTTTTAGGATCGTAGATATAGATGGTGTATCCTTCGTGATAGTAACGCCCAATCGCGTAAGTGATCGCTGAGAGTGTTGACGCACGGGCCTCGCCCGTTAAAGCCAGAATAGCCCATACGCGGAATACATCCATTTCTCTTTCGGTTAAATCTGTACCCACTTCATCAAATCTAAAGAGGTGGGGTTGGCAGTTGAATTTATATAGCTCAACAGGGACAACACCAGGATTATCAGCGAAAACCAGCAGGTTCAAGTCGCGCGCGACCCCTCTCTCGTACATTTTTTCCAGGTAGTAGATGGCTTCTGCTACAATCTCATCAAATTTATCGGAAGACTCCTGTTTATCGAGAGATTGGTTGATAAGATAGAAGGCGCTCAATATACTGATAACGTTCTCACGGTCGAGCTTGAAGGATTCCGCGACGTAAGGTGAAGGCTCGTGCTTGTAGAGGACTGATAAGTAAGAGCGAATTTCATCGGGGCCTAGTTCTCGTACATTTTTCCGCTTCAATTCGGTGCGTATTTGATAGAGCTTCACATGCGCAAGTGCATCCCAGTCCTGGTTCACCTGAGCGTCACGTTCGACATGAGCTAGAAACGTCCGGGCGTTGGCATAGCGATCGGTGCCTATGCTTGCCTCCGCCCGGTAAAAATAGAGTGCATTTTCGAGTTTCTCGTTGGCACGGGTTCTCTCATTTTCAATGACAGTATCAAAAAGTTGAATGGTCTCAGAAAAGCGATTTGTTTCATTATATATTTTTGCAAGGGAACCGATATAAAAATAGCCATTTTTTCCCGTGCTACAAGCCAACTGTATGTAGTAGTCACCCTTATCTCTATCCTGGACAGATGCCTCGTTAGTTCCGCTGAGGCTGCGATCGATATAGAAATGGCCCAGAGCATGGTATAATTCTGCCCTTTCCTCGTCGCTTATCTGGCTTTGTTCGAGGAGGCGCTCTGCTGTATGGGCATTTTCAATCGCCTTATCGAATTTTTTTTCACCAGCGTAAGCATAGCTCAAAGAGAGAAGGGCGGCAAAGTGCTGAGGTCGCAGTTTAAGAGCCTGTTCCAGGCATAAAGTGGCCTGTCGATGCTGAGTCAGCTTCAGATGTAATTGGCCGAATGCAAGCCAGGCGTCAAAGTCTTCAGTGACAAGGGTTTCTGGTGTTTGCAGGTGAAGTTTCAATTTCTGTGCTGCCAGTTTGTAGCGATCTTCATCCGTTTTATCTCGTAAGGCTAACTGATCATACAACAAGCAAAGCTGAGCTTGTTCTCCAGGGATGAGGGATCCCGCACGCAGCAGTAAAGCAATGACTGGCTCCAGGTTTTCTGGTTGCAGTGTTCTTCGTTTTTCATGTGCATCATATTGCACATAGTGAGAATAAGCGGTTTTGTCCAGGCTTGTATCGGATCTCTGCGCGAAGACAAAAAAATTGCGCGAGGCAGCAGAATCATACTTACTGGTCATAGCAACTTTTTCCACTACCTGGTATCCGGCAGCTTCAAGCGCCTCTTCTAATTCACCCTCAGCGAAATAGTGATAAAACATAGGCGGTACAGCCAGGGTCTCTTCCCAGCCGTTACGTTCACCTATGTTGACACCGAGGCCCAATATACCACCGGGCTTTAATACTCGTTTCCAGGCGGCTAATACATCGATTGTCAGGGTCTGGGGTACATGAATTAACGTGCGCGTACTCCAGATAGCGTCATAGGTCTCTTGGGGGGAAAAATGCAGATTTTGCATGCTCATGCGTTTGAATGTTCCGCCCGGTACACGGTTGCGCGCTCTCTTTAGCATCTCGGCAGAGGTGTCAATCCCCGCGAGCTCAAAGCCTCGGGCCATGAGAAAATTTGCTTCCCATCCTGTACCGCAGCTAATCACTAAAACACGTGGACGCTGTTTATGCTGCTTTCTGAGTAATTGTGCGAATGTCTCGAGCGATTCGGCTAGATTCGAGTCATTAAATTGTTTCTCGTCCTCTAGCGGGGCTGTATGATCATAGGTGTCAGCGACAATTGTGAGAATCTTATCAAGGTCAATGAGAGGGAATGGAGCATTAACACCAATGAGGGCGGCTGCTAGCGCACTGGGTGTGGTGAGTAATTTGTTCCACATTTTTAGCACCTTGTCAGCTATTCGAATACATTACTCAAGCTCAGCACCTTGCTCTGTGTCCTCCCTCTCCATTGTTCAAGTACCCGTCAGCTTGCGCTGAATCATCCATGATAGAAGCTTAGACACTATTATACTACATTTTCAATCAATTAGCCATATTTCCCTAAAAATCAGCCTGGTGTGGTGTTTTGTTATAGGGCTGTCAGAGCTAGTATTGCTGGGACTCCAGCAGGGCGGACGCCCTTGCCCGTGTTGCGGCAGCCTTACCTCTATACAGATAGCGGACGCGGAAGCAGCAGCGGATGGCGTTCCGTCCCTGGGACCGTACCGGTTCTGGATACGCTGGTCGTGCGCGTGCTGTGGAAGATTTGTTGGTTCCCCCGGCGTTTTGCCCTCAGTCGATCAGGTGGTGTACTGGTCTCATCCCCAGGCGCGCGAATTTATGGCACAACATCCACACTGGCTCGGCACCCTCGGCACTCCACTCGAATATGCCGGTCAGTCGGCTCTCTGCTTCCAGATCACTGACACAGGAAGCGCAGAAAACCTCACTATCCTGGCTCACCGTCACACCTTGCGCGTTCTCGTCGCCTATTAATATTAACAGGAACAGAATAATAGTAGGCAATACATCACTACTATCTAATCTTTACCGGTATAGGCGCAGACGCCAGCGCGAGGAGAGTTGACTATAGGCAAAAACCAATCGGCGTCCTTGACTTTCCGCGCGCACTTGTTGCATAAAGCGCCGGTCCAGGCAGAGTCGTAGCCAGGCTCTATCTTTGTCGCGGGTTGCCCGCATACATGACAGGTAACAAGAGGCGCGATATTGCGAGCGAGAATAACGATGGTTTCGTCTTTCTTACGCAGATGGCCCTCGCGTTCCCCAACGACGCGCAGGCGTAGTTCAGTGGTTGAACCGAAATCATACTCATACTTGAACTTATCGCCGACTTTCAGTATCTCCGACAACTCGACATCCATGTCGCGCTCTTTCGGTTCCAGCGCATCCGCCAGCGACGGGAACAGGAGCATGGTGCGGATCACGGGCAACACCATCTCTAGCTGCTCGCGCATCTCCTGCGGCACAGTCACAGGCTCGCCAGTCTCTTCCTGCAACTTCCGCTCAAGCAGTTGAAAGAATTTTTCATTGAACTCTTCCGGTGAGAGGGAAGCCAGATCCGTCTGGAACTCAGCAGTCAGAAGCTCGGTCAAATTCTCAATCATCTCATCCATTGGCATATCTGCCAGTTCATCCAACTCCTCTTCTAGCTCATCATCCAGTTCGTCGTCTTCCACGTCCTGATCTTTCGCATCTCCCTCTCCGCCGGGTAACTCGCTGCCAGCATCGCCAAAAAGATCAAACATATCCTCTTCCGTCTGTGAAAGGTAAGACATCTTCCCAATCTGAAAGGCGCTCAGGTGGCCGCAGCACTCCAGCCAGATACCTCTGAGGAAAGCATCTAGATCATCCAGGGTTTCCGACGCGGGCATTTCGAGGTGCATCCAGTACATCGGGAGATAGTCACCCTCGACGACAAGATGGAATAAACGCTGTGCGCGAGGTTTGCGCGATCTGGCAGCGCCAGTCTCCGCGGCATTCTTCGCTTGCCTCTCTTTACAATTTTTCAAGTGCTGGGTCATCCTGGCCTTGTCGAATTCCCCCTGACAGAAGGCACAGACTCCTTTATAGGTATCTTTCTCTTTCTCATTCTCTTTAGTTACTGCTTCTTTCTCCATTGCTTTTCTCCTCTGCGTTTCTCTTCCCTTACTCCGAACTCAGGCCATTCGCAGCAAAACATGATATATGTATTGCCACATTATACAACATATCGCATATCTGCTACATTCAACGCCTTTATCAGCAAGTGGTAACGATTCACAATCAACCATCTGGTTGAGGCTGCTGATCGCGGCCATAACCCAACCGCGTAAAGAATACCGCCCCAGAGATAGGAGCGGAAGAGCGGCTCATAGTAGGTCTCCGAGGTGTGTCCCATTGCGGTATACCAGGCTCGGCCGCCCTCATATTCGTGATACCAGGAAATTGGATGGTCTGATCCCATAATCCCGCCCGTATAGGTTCTCTCATCGACGGTCAGCAGCACATGCACGCTGCCTCGCGGGTTGGTGGCGAAGTTATACCATTCATCAGTGCGTTCCCAATGGGCGGGCAACATATCGGTTGAAGGCGTGTTCGGATCCTCGACATGCAGTACGGCTGGCTGAATGCTGGAATGCTTGTTGAAGACATTGTTGAAAGAGCCGACCAGCTTGCCATACCAGGGCCAGCTATACATGGTATCGCTGGCGGAATGAATGCCGACAAAACCGCCACCCGACTCGATATAATGTTGAAACGCCGCCTCCTGGCTCGCATCAAAGATTTCGCCGGTTGTCATGAGAAAGATCACCGCGTTGTAGCGGGCGAGATTTGCCGGAGTGAACACAGTGGAATCTTCCGAAAAATCGATGGCGAACCCATGTTGAGCGGCCAGTTCTTTGAGCGCAATTTTCCCATCAGGAATAGAGGCATGACGATAGGCCGCCGTTTTAGAGAAAACGAGCAGCCGCTTACGACAAGCGGCGGGGGTAGCAGCGCCGCTTTCCCTGGTCAATACCGTCAAACAGTTCGCAGTCTTCGCAGTAGATGTCGCAGACGATGACTGACAAGCAGCCAGTGATAGAGAAAGCAGCAGGAAGCTAAGAACGCAAATACTGAAAACATACCAATGCTTTTTCACGAGATCGCTCTCTTTCACCAGCACAAAAGAGTATCTAATCCTGGATCACCTGATACGCACGACCTGATATCCTTTGTGCGTATCAGGCCCTGGGTATTACCCAACCGCCTCAGATTCCTCTTGTTGAGTCGGCGTTTTGAGAACATTTGGCCGTGCGATTAGCAGCCAGATAAAGTAGATCAGGCCAATCCCGAACATGATCAGCGAATAAATCCAGGGGGCGACGAACGAGGCATCGCGGAAGATGGCAAGCTCGAAGAGCAGCCACACCAGCGCCAGCACAATGACCGGCCATTCAAACACGCCCAGGCTGAAGCCGCGCATGGTGGGCAATTTGTTGCGCGCCACGATGTAGAGGATCACTGTTGCCAGGTAGATGATCGCGGGGAGCAGGGTTGCGGCGCTGAACAGGTAGCCAAGGGGGCTAGGCTGGTTGGCGAAGATGCCGAGTCCGGCAAAAACTGCCAGCACGATCTCGATGAGAACGCCGCCAAAGATGGTCGCGGCCACCGGCGTTCCAGTGCGTGCGTTGACACGGCTGAACACCTGGTGTCCGGGGAAACGTTGATCGCGCGACATGGCCCAGGTCAGGCGCGTAGTGGTGATGAAGATGACCAGGCCGCAAGCAAAAATGGAGAACGTGACCAGGAGCAGGAAAATGTCGCCAATGACCGTACCGAGCGTTTGCGTTACGATATCGGCGACTGGAGTCGCCGAGTGGGAGAGCGCGCTGATATTGTTTGAGGCAAGATTCAGCGCGATGAGGAAGCCGAAACCAACCACGCCACTCAACACAACCGATGACCACATAGAGAAAGGTACGACGCGGTGAGCGTCCTGGGTCTCTTCAGCAAGGTTCGCGGCGGCTTCAAAGCCAACGATGGTGAAACCTCCGAGTAAAAATGAGAACATAAACGGACCGGTAGAGGTCAGGCCACCGAAGCTGAAGTAGCCCGCCGCAGGAATGATACCCATACTGAAAACGTGATCAGGATGAAGCAACGAGCGCGCCGCGCCCACAATCACCAGCAGGAGGGTCAACCCAACAATGCCAATGACCTCCGTGCCAACGGCGGCGCTATTGACGCGCGACGACAAGACGGTTGAGAAGATGATCAGCAACATCTGGAGAGCAATGACAATGCCTGTCGCCAGCCAGGCATTCTGGGGCGTCTCCACGTAGCCCAGGAGACTCGGCAGGACGGTCTGCGCCAGCGCGTAATCGACGGCCACCACATCTACGACCAGGAAAATGAAGGACACCCAGCCGATCAGCCAGCCAACCTTCGGATTCGTCAGGCGCGACGCCCATTGATACGAATAGCCCGCGAGCGGAATGCGCGATGCCAGCGCCGCGAAAACCAGCGCGACAAACAACTGCCCAACGATCACCAGCGGCCACGTCCACACTCCCAGAGGCCCACCCCAGTTAAGTACCGATCCATAGGTGGTAAAGATGCCGGTAGTAATTGAGATGAATGAGAAACCGACGGCAAACGAGGCAAAGCGTCTCAATTCACGCTTATACTCCTGCTTGTAACCAAACATTTCGGGGGACGACTCATTGTAGCTACCTTCCATGTTGTCTGTTCCTTTCGCTAGAACACCTCGCTAGAACACCTCGCTAGAACACCAGAAGACAGGGATCGAGCCTTCTATAGGAAAGTCTACATTACAAGTCCTCTCTCGTCTAGTAGTTTGGCTGGCGAACGGCGTTTTCGCATAAGAGATGGCCTTGACATCTTCTCTCTGGACGGCATAAGCTAAGCATAGGAACTTCACAAAATGAAGTGTCGAAAAACCATTGACGAAAGGCAATCATCCTATGACAAAAGAGCAAGAGGCAATGCCCATTGGGAACCTGTTGCGGGATGATGGTAGAATAGAGTCACTATGGCAAGAAAAATAAGCAAGAAACCAAAAAGGAAAAAAGGGCCACGGAATGCGGCTGGGATCCTGCGGGAGCGTTCTCCGCGTGTTGAGGCTCTGCTCATTGACGTCAGTGAGCATATTGTACAAAAGGACTATGAGAAGGCTGCCGAGATCTGCGAGAGTTTGTTGAACTACCTCCCAAAGGGCGCACCACAGCGAGCTGAAGTGTTGTATTATTACGGGTCGCTCCAGGCTATAGCGCAAAATTTTCAACAAGCCTACGACGCCTACACCGAGGCACTCTCCATCGAACCCAAAAATGCCGATCTATGGTATAACCGGGGCATGGCAAGCGTCTTTACCTCTCGCTTTGGGCGCTCTCTTCGTGACTACGAGAAAGCGGCGGCATTGAACACCACGCCAGAGCTGACGGCTGATATAGAAACACGCATCAAGGAAAGCCGTCAACTGGTCAAGGGAGCATTAGCCACGCGCGGGCCAGATTTCACTCTGGATCAGCTTATCGAGCAGGAAGATACTTACCAGGCGGGTTTATCCCTGATGGCACAAGGGAAGTGGCAAGAGGCTGAAACAGCTTTGAGACGCTCCATCGCAATGGGAGATTGCTTGCCGCAGCCATGGGGTAATATCGCCGGATGTTACATGATGCAAGGCCGCTACGACGAAGCGGAAGCCGCGCTCAAACGCGCCCTTGAGATCGACCCGAGGTACGATCTTGCCAGGCAAAACCTGGCGCGCTTGCCGGAAATAAGAGAGAAGGGCATAGAATCTTTCAACATCGGTATGAGAGACCCTTTCAAGCAAGCAGGCGTCAAACCATCCTTCAAGTTCCTTGCTGAATGATCCACGTAGCATGAAGTGTGCCGCGAACGGCGTTCCGTTCGCGGCACACTTCATCTCATCAGTCTATACGTGATTCTTAATAAAGCGTTCCATGCGCACCAGCGCCTCTTCGAGTTTGTCGGAAGCCGTGCAGTAGGCGCAGCGCACATAGCCAGCGCCAGCCGCGCCAAAGGAACTGCCGGACACAACGGCAACCTGCTCCTCGAGCAGCAGCTTCTCGGCGAACTCGTCGTCGGTCATGCCAGTATCGCCAATATACGGGAAGGCGTAAAACGCGCCCTTCGGCTCGCACGTGGGCAGACCGATGCGATTGAGTCCAGCGATAAACATACGACGGCGGCGATCATAGTCGTCGTGCATGATCTTGATATCTTCGTCGCCGTGCCGCAGCGCTTCCAACGCGGCCTCCTGGGGGCCAGTGCCTGCGCACATGATCGTATACTGGTGAATTTTCAGCATGGCCTCGATGATATGCACCGGGGCAGCGGCATAGCCAACACGCCAGCCGGTCATGGCGTAGGCTTTGGAGAATCCGTCCAGCAAAACAGTACGCTCGCGCATCCCAGGCAGCGCGGCAATCGCAACATGCTCGGTATCGTAGATCAGATAGCTGTACACTTCGTCTGAAGCAATGATCAGATCGTGTTCTACCGCGAGTCTGGCAATCCCTTCAAGCTCGGAGCGGGGAATCACCGCTCCGGTGGGATTGTTGGGGTTGCCCAACAAAATGACTTTCGTGCGCGGCGTAATGGCCGCCGCGATATCCACCGCCCGCACCGCGAAGTCATGTTCGGCATACGCCGGTACGGGAACGGCGACGCCTCCGGAAAAAATGATATCCGCTTCATAGGCCACATAGCCCGGATCGAGACAGATCACCTCGTCGCCGGGATCAACGATGGAACGCATCACCAGGTCTACGCCCTCACTCACGCCCACCGTCACCAGCACTTCTGTTTTGGGATCATAGCTCAGGCCATAGCGGCGCTGGAGCATGGCTGCCAGTTCCTCGCGCAGTTCCAACGTGCCATAGTTAGAGGTATAGCGCGTGTGGCCCGCCTCAATAGAGCGAATACCAGCCTGCCGTATGTGAAGCGGCGTCACAAAATCCGGCTCGCCTACTCCCAGCGAGATAACCTCCGGCATGGTAGTAATAATATCGAAGAACTTCCGAATCCCCGATGGTTTGACTTTTTGCACGCGCTGGGACAATACATCTCGTTTGAGCGTATCCATGAAATCCTTTTTCCTCCTGCTCATGTGAGTACAACGCCGTTGTTGCTTGCGACCATCCGATATGATAGCCTGGTGGACATCGTGAGGAATGTTGTCGCCACCTCCCGCGATTCACCCTATTCAACTGTACCATATTGAGGACCATTACACAATGCGCCAATCACCCTTATCCAGCAGCAGCGAAGCCAACCAATCGAACCTATCCACCTATCCCATGCTGATCGATACCGACAACGGCTATTCCCCCATTTAAATATGAAGCGAAAACCATCCATAAATCGTGGTATATGAGAAACTTGCCCTTCATTGAAAGCGAAGCAATGTTGAGACATTTTGGCAAGGAGGAGAAAGACATGGCCCATCCCGCTACAGATGTGACGACTTCGTCTCTCCAGGAGACGCAAAAACAGCGCAAAAAACAAGCCAAACGAGAATCGAAAATGAGGCTCAAGATTGAGCAAGCTAAAGGAGATGTACAGAAGGCCGAGCAAAAGGTTGCTAAAGCACGGTTAGATTACGAGCTTTCTACGACGCGCCTACGCACGCTTGAAGAAGAATTCAGTAAAATGCGGGGCGAATAAAATGCGGGGCGATGCTTCCGAGAGCAGATTATCAGCATTCTGCTTGAGCTAAGCTTATCAAGCGATCAAAATAAAAGGGCGGTTGTTTAGACCGCCCAACGAAGCAATGTATCGAGCCTCATATGGCTGCTTCATCCCAGGGCGCGCAGCTTCTCGATCACGGCGGGCAAGGCTGCCAGCACGGCATCGACATCTTCTTCGGTGGTGTCTTTGCCGAGGGTGAGGCGCAGGCTGCCATGTGCCAGTTCGACGGGCAGGCCCATTGCCAGTAGCACGTGCGATGGCTCAGCCGATCCCGATGTGCAGGCTGAGCCGGTTGAAGCTGCGATGCCCTGCAGGTCAAGGCTCAGCAGGATTGATTCGCCCTCGACACCCTCGAAGCAGAAGCTGGCATTGTTGGGCAAGCGATCAGTGGGGTGGCCCGTCAGATGACTGCCGGGGATGGTGAGAATGCTGGCGATTAGCTCGACACCCTCGAAGCAGAAGCTGGCATTGTTGGGCAAGCGATCAGTGGGGTGGCCCGTCAGATGACTGCCGGGGATGGTGAGAATGCTGGCGATTAGCCGGTCGCGCAAGGCGACGAGGCGCGGCATTGTGCGCGGCAAGTCGTCGTAGGCCAGCCGCAGCGCCGTCGCAGCGCCGACAATCCCCGCTACGTTCTCGGTCCCGGCGCGCCGCCCGCGTTCCTGCGAGCCACCTTGCAACTGAGGCAGGATACGCACACCCTGACGCACATAGAGCAGCCCGACGCCCTTCGGCCCGTAAAATTTGTGGGCGGAGAGCGAGAGCAGATCGGCATGAAGCTCGGCCACGTCGAGCGGCAGCGCGCCGCCCGCCTGCACCGCATCGACATGGAACGGGATTTTGCGCTCGCGGCAGAGTCGCCCAATCGCGGCTACCGGCTCGATGGTTCCCACCTCGTTGTTGGCATACATCACCGAGACCAGGATTGTCTGATCAGTAATCGCGCGCGCTAAAGCGGCGGGATCAATCCATCCATAGCCATCCACGGGCAGGTAGGTCACTTTGAAGCCAAAACGTTCCAGGTACTGGCAGGTATGCAGGACGGCGTGATGCTCAATAGCTGACGTGATGATGTGGTCGCCCTTTTTCTGAGCGGCGTAAGCTGCCCCTTTGATCGCCAGATTATCGCTCTCGGAGCCGCAGCCAGTAAAGGCAATTTCGGTCGGGCGGCAGCCGAGAATATCGGCAACCTGCTCGCGCGAGCGATCAATGGCCTGCATGGCATGACGGCCCAGGGTATAGATGCTGCTGGCATTGCCATATTCGGTCATCAGATAGGGCAGCATGGCCTCCAACACGCGCTTATCAAGTGGCGTGGTTGCGGCATGATCGAGATAGATGGTGCGCTCAGACATAGGAAATCCTTGTGCTATAGGCCATTCCAGGGATAGGTTGTGTCAGGCTTCACACCAGGGCTATCATAGGCCATCGTGATCAATGCGTGCGCTACAAGCGGGATGTTACGGAAACTCCCGGTGTAGGGCTTCCCATCGACCCAAACCTTCCAGCCGTTGGTAAAGTCCAGCTCCGGCGGATACCCCAACGACGAAAAATGCGCGGACCACTCATCCAGGAAATTCCCGAATATAAATGAGCGACTGGCGGGAGCCTCAATATGGATCACGCCAGAGGTATCATGGGTATGCAGCCAATAATAGCAAGAACCATCGCTCGCGATGCCAACATACTGCGGAATAAGGCTTTGTTTGCCATTGATCCAGATCGTCACATGAGCATGAACGTGATACGCTGTTTGCTCCAACGTATCGCAATAAATGCCGTCAACCGGCGGATAGGAAGGATTCACCACTGCCTCTGTTTGCGTACCGCTCTGGTTATAGTAGATCAAGCCAACGATTACAGCGGCAACCACTATAATCGCCCCGATAATGCTGAAGATGGTGATAAGACGCGTGCGTTTCGCTATTTTCTGCTCTGCTAGCCTTTGCTGCTGCTTTGCCGCTTGCATTGTGGCGCGGCGCGCCGCCTGCCGATTTTTGGAAACCAGCTTGTTTTCCTCCTGGACGCTCTGGCTGCCCGTTTTGCCTCCGGCGTTTCCTTTGGTCTGAGCATTCTTCGCGCCCTGCTTGCCCCCGCTCACCCGTTTGTTCATAGAATGATACCTCTTACCTGTTCTGTTTTTGTTTCAAAAAAACCTCGTTCATACTGCCGCTGCGAAATCCCAGCAAGTCAAGAGTGACATACGTATAGCCAATCTTGCGCAGGCCATCGGTCACGGCGCGACTCGTCTCTTCGTCCATGAAGCGCGCCATCTCGGAATGCGCGACCTCGATGCGCGCAATTTTGTCATGATGGCGCACCCGCAACTGGTGAAACCCCAGTTCGTGCAGCAACTTTTCCGCCTTATAGACCATCTGCAGCGCAGCAACATCAACCTTCGTGCCATAGGCAATGCGTGATGAGTAGCACGCCATCGCGGGCTTATCCCACACGGATACGCCAAGATAGCGCGCGATTGCTCGTATCTCGCGCTTCCCCAGACCAGCTTCCTTGAGCGGGCCGCGCACCTCAAATTCACGCGCGGCTCGTTGCCCCGGTCGAAAATCGCCATCGTCGTCTGTATTAATCCCATATGCAATATAACGAAGTTGACGCGCTTTGGCAAGAGGTTCTAGCCTTGAAAATAACTCGGTTTTGCAAAAGTAACAGCGATTGAAGGTATTGGCCGCGTAACGCTCGTCTTCCACCTCGTGCGTTTCTAAGGTAATCACTGGAATGCCCAACTGCTGCGCCACGGTAAGAGCATCGCTCGTCTCTTCCGGAGCATAAGCCGGCGACGTGGCAATCGCGCCCAATGCGCTATCTCCCAGCACATCATGGGCCACTTTCAGTAGCAGCGTGCTATCGACGCCGCCCGAATAGGCAACCAGCACCGACTCCATCTCGCGCATGATGGTTTGCAGGCGTTCATATTTCGTCCTGGTTTCCGCGTCCAGCACAAACGGCTCCTCGCTATTGACAGAGAGGGGATACGACATGGTTTCCTGATCCTCTGAAATGATGTATGATGAAACAGATGGTCTTTTAGACTCAGCTTTTCCCATGTATTCTTGTAGCATACGTGTTATTATAACACCTTCGGGCAAATTTCTAACGCTTTCACAGGGAGTCATTGAAAAATCTATGGCCAATTCATCGACTACCGCGGCTATTATCCTGGCGGCAGGCACATCGAGCCGCATGGGCGCTGGACGCCACAAACTGCTGTTACCACTGGCAGATCGCCCGGTGCTGGCGCACGTGATCGAGGCTACACTCGCCTCCCAGGCGCGGCCCATTGTCGTCGTGCTGGGACACCAGGCAGACGCCGTGCGGACGCAACTGGCCGCGTGGCTCACTGATCCGGCGCTCATCGTCATCGAAAATCCCGACTATTTGCAGGGCATGAGTACCTCTCTGCGCATGGGTATTCAGACGCTCATATCCTATGGCTATATGAAGCCAGAGCGGGGCGTTGACAGCGCCCTCATCATCCTCGGCGACCAGCCGCTCATCACGCCGCGGATTATCGATGCCCTTATCCACGCCCACCGGACAGGCAGCAAAGGGATTGTTGCCCCTCTCTACGATGGACAAAGGGGCAGCCCTGTCCTATTTCGCGCCGCCTTCTTCTCTGAACTGCTGGAGGTAAGCGGCGATGAAGGCGGGCGCGCGGTACTTCATCACCATCGCGATGAAGTAGCCACCATTGATCTGGGCAACGCGGCGCAAAGGTACGATGTCGATACCTGGGAAGCGTATCAGGAGGTGGTTGCAGCATGGCAGAACAAGCAGTGAACGATCCCCGCCAGCGACAGGCGCGTGTCTGGCTCGAATATAGCCAGCAACTCTCGACAGCCATTCGCTATAGCGAGGCGCTGGCTGCTATCGAACGCGCCATTGCCTTAGACAACACAAGCGCGGAGGCATGGTATGTGCGCGGCACGTGTCAGGCGATGCTGGGGCAATACGAAGCGGCGCTGCACGACTTTGAACACGCCCTCGCGCTCGACGCTTCATACGTCCCTGCCTGGGATGGCAAAGCCTGGGTGCTGGGCATCCTGGGCCGCAAAGCCGAGGCGCTGACAGCCATTGACCAGGCGCTGACCCTCGATCCCAACTATTTCGAGGCAATCAAACGCAAGCAGCGCCTCGAGGCAATGTAGGGATGTAAACATGAAATTTTACAGTGAAATGCTGTGATCACGGCATTTCACTGTAAAATTTCATGTTTACATCCAAAGCCCCTTCACCAACGTGATAATCTGCTCGCGTACTTCTGCTGGCGAATGTGAGGCATCGATCACGCGGATACGTTCAGGATATGCGCGCGCGAGCATCAGAAACCCTTCCCGCGCGCGCTGGTGAAACTGCACCGCTTCTTTATCGAAGCGCGTCTGCTCCTCGCGCAGGCCACCGCTGTCGTTGGCAACATCGGTACGGCTATGCACCTGCGCGGGATCAAGATCAAGCAAGATCGTCAGATCGGGGAGATACTCTTGCGTGGCGATCAGCGACAGTTGCGTGATGAGTTCGACGCCGACGCCCCGCGCATAGCCCTGGTAGGCGATGCTGGCGTCGAGGCAGCGATCGGTGATCACAAGTTTTCCTTCGGCCAGCGCGGGCAGAACGACTCGCTCAAAATGCTGCGCCCGGTCGGCCTGAAAGAGCAATGCTTCCGCGAGCGGCGTAATCGCCAGGTCGGGACGATTGAGCAGAAGCTGGCGAATCTCCAGGCCCAGCGGCGTCCCTCCCGGCTCGCGGGTACGCACATAGGGAATACCCTGCTCAACGAGCCACCGCACCAGCAGATCGATCTGCGTGGTTTTGCCCGCGCCATCCAGCCCCTCGAACGAAATGAGACGCCCTTTGTGCATTTTCACGAGCGCGATCCCTTATCGGTACGATAAACCTCATAATCCCAGTCATAATAGGGTTTGGGAAGCATGTCTTCGGGCGTCCACTCGTGGGCCGCTTTGCCATATTTTCCGGCATACTCTTTCAGCGTCTCGCCCACATACTCAAACGTCAACTGGCAGATACGAAAGCCAACGGGTGCATAAATCGTCGTCTGGGTATGATTGCTGATCTCCATTGTCCAACGACTGATATAGCCCACGTCTCCGACACCGGCGCAGCGACAGACGGACAGACCGGAGCGCGCTACCGTGCTGCGCGAGTACATTTTCGCCAGGTAGCCATTATGGCCGCCGATTACTTCCTGCGTGTGCGCCAGGATAGTTGTGCCGGGGCGAATGGCGATTTTGCCGTCCGTCGCTTCGCGGGCTTCTCCCCAATAACGGCGAATCTCGGTGGGATTATCAAGATGCATCACTTCAATGTTGGCATCGCCCTGAAAATACCACTCGCCGAGGCGACAATCATAGGAATTGGTGCCGAGATGACGCCGGTCAAACGGCTCGATGACGATATTGCCCTGTTCCAGTTCTTCGAGGATGCGCTTATCCGAAAGTAACATGATGTCCTTGCTCTCCTTGCGATATTGCATATGATGTGTAGCAGTTTACCATGTTGGCGGTCGCAAGGCAACGATTTTCACGGCTCGCACCAGGCTCGACAATATCTGAAAGCTATGATAAACTTTGCGACAAGAGGAGGTTAGCCCTATGGGCCAGCCATCGCATCAGACCAATAATAGCGCCGCCAGCAGGGCGGCGGAAGATGAGGCAGGCCGGGCAGCCGCGCGCAACACGCCTTCGCCCACAAAACCCCGGCGAAGGCCTATGGCGCGGGTCGGCGTTGGAGCGGCGCGCATCGTTCTCGCGCTGCTCTTCATAGTGGGATTTTTTTTGTCCGTCTTTCCGGGCGGTCAGGCTGCCGTGCGCACGGTCTTGCTCGCGCCCGCGGTGATCGCGGCGTCTGAACCCGCGCCCCTGGCCCTGCTTGGCGAGCCGATCCGCCACGTACAAAAGACCATCTCTTCACGCGGCGGCCCCGTCTACCTCGATATCTACGAACCGACCTCGCCCGTGCCGCCCATCCCCGGCGCGCGCGAGGGGCTGGTACTCATTCCGGGCGTCGGCGATAACCGCCAGGTTCCGCAATTGATCAACCTCTCGCAATCCCTGGCACGCATTGGCGTCGTGGTGGAGGACGTCACTACCACCACGCTGATCGAGAACAATATCGCTGCGGTTGATAGCGATGCCGTCGTGCAAGCATTCAATTACCTGTCACGCTGGCCGGGCGTCGGCGCAAAGCGCATCGGCATCGCGGGCTTCAGCGGCGGCGGGACACTGGCCTGCCTCGCCGCCGCCGACCCGCGCATCCGCGACCGCGTCAAGTTCGTCGCCCTGTTCGGCTCTTATTTTAACGCGGAAACCGTGCTGCAAGTGTATGGCCGACGCGCCATCACCGTGAACGGCAAGACGGTTCCCTGGTATCCGGCGCAATATCCGCTTGAAGTGCTGGCAAACGTCGTAGCAAGCGGTATGTCACAGTTCGATGGGCAACTGATCGTCAGCGCGTTCGTCCCCGGCGGGCAGCCGCTCACACCCGGTCAGCTTGAAAGTATGTCCCCGTCAGCCGTCGCCGCCTATCATTTGCTGGAAGGCGACGAACCGAACCGGGTGAGCCAGAATATCGCCGCGTTCTCGCCGCGGCTCCATGCCTTGCTCAACACGCTTTCACCCAGCTCGGTCATCGGCCAGATCAGCGCGCCCATCTACATCCTGCAATCGCGCGACGACACCTCTGTACCCATAACAGAGGCAGATGAATTCGCGGCAGCCCTGGCGCGTATCCACCATCCCTACGACTTCGTGAAATTCGGCATTTTCCAGCATGTGCAGGTAGAGGCCAATCCGCCGCTCGCACAGGTGCTGGACGACGTGCCGCCGCTCTTCCGCGTTTTATCGGAAATCTTGCTGCCTGCTTCTTGAAATGAGGTTGATGATGCTTGCTCTTTCGCTCGCCTGGTTCCTGCTCGGTATTCTCGTCGGATTGTTGAGCAGCGCCGCCAAACTCTGGCCCGCTTCGTGGGGAAAACGCGCGTGGCTGATCCTACCTTCCATCGGCATCGTGGCCGCGCTCGCGGGCGGCTGGCTCGGCACGCTGCTGCTGGGGAAATTGCTGGCCTCGGCAGTAGCCGTGTGGGCCTGCGTTCTCTGCGTGGCGCTGGGGCCGCCGCTCGTTGGCAGGCTTCAGAAACGATACCAAACAAGCCGGTGATCGCGCGGCATTAGAGGGATGATGCCGGTCCTATCCAACTTCTCTGGGAACTCCTATGTCTATGCCGCAATGGTGGAAAATCCCGCTCGGAGAAGCAAACTGACGACGGGTGTGGGGTGACAGACTTACAGCCAGAGAACGATGGAGAGACAGGACACGGCCTTCCTCTCCATCTCATTCAGGTCATGATGCTGGATGCGTCTCAGTTGTGCCGGTGTGTCAGGAACGGGACGTAGTTTACCAGTCCGCTCACTGTGTCGCAACCGCTCGTGCCGGGACCGGTCGGACAGCCCCACCAGTTGTGCGTTGCATCAACGGCCGCGCTGCCTGTGTTCTCTACCCCTGTACCATTACCCTTGATGTTGTTGTAGTTCGCCGGGTTCGAGGCATCAGCCGTGTAAATACCTACAGCGCCATTGCCTAGTATCGTGTTATCGCGCACGCTATTTGTGGTTGGAACAGGACTTGGGGCATCTGACGGAAAGCTGTTGAAGTTGTCCCCACAAGTTGTCGGGTTGGCACACTGCGCCTCAATACCAAGCTTGATGCCATTGCGGGCGTTGCCAGATACAAGGTTGTCGTGAACCGTATTTCCGGTCGCATTCTGCCGGATAAGCAGTCCATCACGCAAATTGTTGTGTAAATTGTTGTTTTCAACGATGTTGTTAGCGGCCCCCTCGGTTGTTGTCCCTCGAATCTGAATACCATCGCCAAATTCGCCGCCGCCGCCAAATACCGCTATCACATTGGCATCTCTCCCGTTGAAGTACGATACGTTCTTGTTAAAGGTGTTGTTGTTGCAGCTGTTGTGACAGTAGATTCCGACCCACCCACTATCATGCACAACATTTCCCTGCACCCAACTATAACTCACCCTGAGCAGATCAATGCCAGACTCGCCTCCTGTCTGGGTGTAGTTATTAAATACCTTGTTGCCAGTAATATGATCCCCGGTCGAAGCTGTCCCGAAAACCCCTGTAAGATAGATACCCAGGCGGCAATTCGCATTGATGGTATTGCCGGAGATCTTCAAATTGTCGCTGACTTGGGCGGCACTTGTGGGGGTAACATTGATACCGGCCCCTCCAGAAAAGTATCCAACATTACTGCCATCGGCTGAAAAGCAGTTGTTGGAAATGGTGTTACCCTGGATGCTTGCCCCGCTGCTTTGCAAAATGTTTATCCCGTAACTGTTCCCGATGATCCTGTCATCAGAAATGGTACTGTTGCCAGCACCAGATAAGGCGATACCTGCCTGGGAGCTTCCATTTCCACCGGTGATGGTAAATCCGCTTAAACGAACATTCACACTGTTGATAGTGAAAGTGTTGTTCCCGGTGCCATCGCCATCCACAGTCGTCTTGGGTGCGCCAGCGCCGATAATGCTCAGGGGGATGGGGACCGTTACGTCCTCGTTATAGATTCCAGGTGCTACGTGAATTTTGTTTCCTGGCGACGCTGCATTCACAGCGCTCTGTATGCTGCTATAACAGCCATTCGTCCCCCCCGGATTGACACACTCCGTTGTCGAATTCGCATGAGCCCCCGTCCTGGATGACACTACTACCAGCGCTGCAATCAATACGATGAGTAGCGCAGAGATGGGTGCTAGCCTGCGATAGTTTTGGCCAGTTCGAACCGTCGATTTGTATTTGCGCATTGTTTCACCTCTCTAAAAAATATCCTTCTTGAGTTAAGAATAGTGTTAATAAGAGTGCTGTTAGTGTTGAACGAGTTAAGATATGAGTATGAATAGAACAAAGCAGTTAAGATTTCGTGACCTGTTTACACGCCGATATTGCTTGGACTCGCATTAAGAGGCTATACGAAAAGGCCAGAGAAGCCATTCTGCATTATTGAGCTTACACTGGCTTCTGCGACCAATTCACAGAACAATCTGAACGGAAACGTATGCAACTTGTTGCCGAAAGCGCTTGACAGGCCGAAGTAACTCATCAATGGCATTCGGCCTCAGAAGCCTCTTCGTACAGCCTCTTAAGCTCATGAACTGGCCGTTATCTCATAGGATTTCGAGACACAAAATAACAGTCTCATCAAACGAACGATTTTGAGTTTCCTTCTCAGCTACTGTTTCAGGGGAAGCATTCTCGCTGAGATCAAAGGCAGCGATAGACCTTCCCGTTCTTTTGCACAAGCAAACGGTCATCTTCAACAGAAAATGCGAACGACGAGCCGGCGACAAAAATCTGCCTTGTTCATGGAAATACTTCTTCTGGCTCACTTTCAACCGTTTCTACGGGCAAAGAACGTACAGCGTCTATCTCTACCCAGATGCGTTCGGTCATTTGCTGCGCTTCTACCGCGTTGGATAGCACAGCTTGCAATGGGAAAAAGGCGCGATCATCGCTGTGGCGATGAATCCAGCGGCTGATGATGTTGATCTGATCGACCTCGGCTTTGCCGACAATGCTGGGCGGCTCTCCCAGCGCAACGGCGCAGGCGATCAGTTCGAGAACAGCCGCGCGCATGGCTTCCGCGTCATGTGGGGTGCAGCGCTGCGCCACGAGTCGTCCGTGACGGATCAGAAATAATTCGTTGTGAGCTTCTCTGGCCGAGGGATAGACGATCAGCAGGTTGTTGGCCTCGACCGCGCCCGGAAATAATTCGTTGTGAGCTTCTCTGGCCGAGGGATAGACGATCAGCAGGTTGTTGGCCTCGACCGCGCCCGTGATCAGGCGCTGGCCGATCAGCACCTCGTCGGCGCTGCGGATAGTGTCGCGCAACCACGCGGCACGCTCGTAGTTCATCTGCTGCGAGGCTTCGAGCATCTGGCGGCGCAGGCGATCGAGCAAATCTTCGCGCTCGCCGCCCAGAAACGCGCACACTTCGTCGATCACAGCGGCATACGCTGCTTGCTCGGCCTTCCCAGTGCATGGGGCCGAACAACGACCAAGATGCAGGCGCAGGCAGGGCTGAGATGGCGAGGCGTGTGGCGGCAGCGAGCGGGTGCAGGTGCGGATCGGGAAAACTTTCTGGATCAGTTCCAGCGTCATATCGACCATGCGGCGGCTGCGAAATGGTCCGAAGTAGCGCGCGCCGTCGGCGGCGACTTCGCGAGACGCGTAGACGCGCGGGAACGGATGCTTTACATCGACCTTAATGAAGGGGTAGAGTTCATAGTTGCGCAACTGCACATTGTATACTGGCTGCAACTGCTTGATCAGTTGTGATTCGACCAGCAGCGCTTCGAGTTCGGAGCCGAGGACGCGCGTCTCAATCTCGCGCACGCTTTGCAGCAGCCCATCCATCTTGCGTGTATAGCCAAGTGGGTGGCTATAGTACGAAGCGAGGCGATCTTTCAGACTCTTGGCCTTCCCCACATAAATAACTTGCTGGTTGGCGTCTTTCATCAAATAGACGCCCGGCTTGGCGGGAAACTCGCGCTTCCAGGCCGGATTGAGCAAGAGAGCGCCGTTTGGGCGCGGCGCGTCGTTATGTCTCCTGCCATTCACGCCCCACTGATCGAGCTGTTTGGTCACGGCAACATCAGTGATATCGCCGCTCCACTGCACAGGCAGTTGCAAGCGGCGGCGCAAATGACCAAGCGTCTGAATACCTTGCTCCCGCGCGCGGTCGAGGATCTTCAGGAAAACGGCAGCCGTCACTTTGGTATCGCCCATGGCCCGGTGGCGATTAGATGCCGGGATATTGAGGTATTGCGCCACCATATCAAGTTTGAAGCGGCGCAATCCGGGGAGCAAGCGGCGCGCCAGGGCAATGGTATCGAGACCATCGATGGGAAAAGTCTGTCCTAACAACTGCGTTTCATACGCGAGGAAGCCGATATCGAAGTTGACGTTATGCCCGACAATCGTCGCGCCCTCAATAAAGTCGAGAAACGTGGGAAGAATCTGCTCGGCAGGCGGGGCTTTGGCAATCATTTCATTGGTAATGCCGGTAAGCTGGACGATAAACGGCGGCAGGCGGCGCAGCGGATTCACCAACGTCTGAAACGAGTCAACAATCTGGCCGCCGCGCAGGCGGAGACCGGCAATTTCGATTACCCGATCAGGTCCGGGTCGCAGCCCCGTCGTTTCCACGTCCAGCACCACATATTCGGCCTCGTGCAAAAGTAATTGCGTACTGCGCCAGAGCGTGAGCGACCATTCATTTTCGCCGGTTTGCTCAAACAGCGTGGAATCCTGCATCACCTGGTGGAGCAGATGAGACCAGAGGGAAGAGCGTCCATTCTCTTCATCGACGCCAAATAAATGCTCAATCAGCAGCGCCTCGCTAATCGGCTGCCCCTTGTTCTCCAGTAGTTCGTGCGCTCTGCGTAATAATACCCCACGCTGCGGAACGCGATCAGCGCTAATGGACTCCTCTGCCATAGCTCATCCTTTTCTCGCTCTCCCAGAGAATACTCGTACATATGTACGAGCTTAACACGAAAAAAGGGCATTGACAAGAGGATCAGGAGAAAATTCCCGTTCTGGCGGAAATTTTGTAGATAGGAAGACGCCCACACGACGAAGCCGGCGGATGCTATTCCGCGGCTCCGACATCCGCTCTGATCTCCATCGCTACTTCAGGATCGAGTTCGAGCGGCGAGTCAACTGGCCGGCGCGCAATGCGATAGACCGCCTCGCGCAGGCGCTCTGGAGCGCGCTCAATCGTACAGCGTTCGTGAATGAGCCGTTTAACGCTTATATCCACGTGAAAACGACATTCACACGATGGACAGTCCGCAAGATGCTGCTGCACAATCGCGAGTTCCTCACCACTGAGTTCTCGATCCAGATAGAGATGAAGACGAGCGACCGTTCCCAGACAATTCATTGGTATTCTCCTTATAAGCTCGTCTATCATGGTTTCATATCTGCACATTCTAACATAATGAGATGGGACTTTCATTCCGTTAGCCCGTTCTTGAGGAAAGTTAGCTCTTCATATTGAATAAAACCTCAGCGGTCAACCTATGGCTTGCCACATTCTCTAAAACCGACTATACTGCAAGAAGAACGGGCGAGGGCAAGGTTGGCCTCTACAGTCCCCCATTGTAGAGGCATCCCCTACCTTGCGCTTGCCCTGAACTCCGTAGGGGACGTGGGCTGATCTCCGTAGGGGTGTAAGGCTCTGCACCGCCCATGTAAGGCTCTGCACCGCCCATTGCGAGTGACATCGCACGGCTTTTGGGCAGGGCAGAGCCTTACGCCCCTACGGATTTAATAGAGGAGCGTTGTATGTCGGAACAACCAATACCAGAGCAGGAGTCGTCGCCCAGGCCAGCGCCGGGGAGCGCGAATCCGCAACAGGTGGTGGCAGAGGACTTTGAGGCCGGGGTGCTGGCACAGCTAGATAGTCTGTATCGTACTGCCCGGAGGATGACCAGCAGCCAGCAAGAGGCCGAGGATTTAGTGCAGGAAACGATGCTCAAAGCGTTCCGCTTTGCTGATAAATACCAGCCAGGGACAAATTTGCGCGCCTGGCTTTTCCGTATCTTGAATACTTCCGCGATCAACCGCTATCGCAAGCAGGCGACGCATCCCACGCCGACGCCGCTGCCCGAAGGGGAGGATTTTTATTTATACAATCGCATCAGGGATTTGAGCGGGCAAGAACTCAATGTTGGAGCGGAAGAAGAGGTCCTGAGCAAATACCTGGACGAGGATGTCTATAATGCGCTGCAAGACCTGCCGCCCAATTTTCGGATGCCCGTCGTGCTGGCTGATATTGAAGGATTGTCCTACAAGGAGATCGCCGAGGCTCTCCAGATTCCCATCGGGACGGTCATGAGCCGTATTTCGCGCGCGCGCCGTCAACTCCAACGTTCGCTCTGGCAATACGCGAGAGAACGCGGATATGTCAAAACGGAGGCCCCATAGCGCTCATAACCAATAAGAAATGTAGTGACGTCCCTTGTGGGCGTCAGGCTTATACTTGTGGGCGTCAGGCTTATACGCGCTGGCGTTCTACCAGCGGCGAAGCCTCCTCGCGCGCCAGCCGTCCCGGCTTGAGCGAAAAAGCGAACATGCTTCCTTCTCCGGGAACGCCGCTGCTTTCCATCCAGATTCGTCCCTGCATCGCTTCTACGAGCTGCTTGCAGATATAGAGGCCCAGACCCGTGCCGCGCACCGGGCTGTTCATATCGCGCTCAAGACGCACAAAGCGTTCAAAAAGATGTCCCTGGGCCTCCGGAGGCACTCCCAGCCCGTAATCACGGATCGCTATTGTGACTTGCTCATGACCGGTAAAGCCAAAAATCTCAATGCCAGCGCCGGGGTCGGAGAATTTGAGTGCGTTGTTCAACAGGTTCATCACTACCTGGCGCAGGCGTACAGGATCGGCAAACACAGTCAGCTCGGATGGAATAGAGACCTCAACGGAACGTTGCTCGCGAGCGAAATTCCCCTCGAGCATTTCCAAAACCGACTGCACAGCAGCAGCCACAGAGACGGGACTGCGCTTGAGCTGTTCGGCCTCCGTCTCGATCACGCTGGCATCCATAATGTTATTCACCATCAACGTTAACTCGTCGCAACCCCGGCGTGCCTTCGCGAGAAATTCCGCCTGGGACTCCGCGTCCAGACTCTGACCAAAATCAGCCAGCAATTCGATATAACCCTGCACAGCAGTCAATGGCGTGCGTAATTCATGGGAGGCGGTCATTATGAACTCGTCTTTTAACTGATCGAGTTCTTTCAGCCGTTCATATGCCGCGCGCAGCGCAAGCGTAATCCTGCTATTCTCTATAGCAACCGCGCACTGCCTGGCGAACATCTCCAGGACATGCCGCTCCTCCTGGGCAAATAAATGCGGGCGCGGATAGGTTAACACCAGCACACCGCGCGGCTCTTGTCCTTCAAACAGAGGCAGCCAGGCAAACGGAAAACGCGGAGCCTGCGGCAGGCAAGGCGGCTCCTCCGCGGCAGATCTCTCCGAAGACAATACATAATCTGCTTCGATAAAGTACGGCGCCCAATCTCGCTCGGACGAGGGAATTATACTTGATTGCTCTGATAACAACGGGCCGTTTCCCTCGTGAGCAACGCGAGACAATCCGTGGCTCTGCGGCGCGTACAGCCAGATCTCCGCCCCAGCTTTGACGGCTTCAGCAGCAACTCTGGTATAAGCGCGCGCCACATCCTCAACCGTTGCGAAACTTTGGATAGAAAGCGTATTACCGCCATACAACGTACTCAAAATACCGGCATTACGCCTGCTCTTAGCATACAAGCGCGCTGTTTCCAGCACTGACGCAAAACGCGCCAGCAAATACTGGGCCGCATCAAGATCAGGCCCGGCGTACTGTTGATGGTCGGAGCGCTCGCCCAACACGAGCAAACCGATCAATTTCCCATTCGCCCAGACAGGCGCAAGCAGGGGATCCGTATGATCCAAGGGCTCGCTCGAGACGATATACCGCCCAAGGCTCAAGAGCCTTACCGGCTCCGTTCGCGTAACTTCGTGCAACATAATGGGGCGACTGGCAGAAGCCACGCGATCAATCAGTGGATCATGCACATTGATCCAGGATGCTCCCTGGTTGGCAGAGAGAATATTGGTGACAACCATGTTCACGCGCTTCACCACTGCCCAACGATCGGCGTCCTCTCTTTGCTCTGCTTGCAACGATGGATAGAGCCGGTACGTGCCGGTATCATCATCCAACACATACAAACAAATCTCCTGAGTTTTAAACACTTGCAGCGATGCCGTTACCAGCAGTTGCGCAGCCTCATCAATATCAAATCCTTCACCGGACATCATATCCGCGCGATCAATGAGATGCCGGTAGTGGCGCATTTCGTGGAAGAAGAGGCGTTCAGTGACGACGCGCGCCAGCCACCAGACACAAGGCCCCAGAATCCCCACAGCGGTAACTGCCACAATTACCGGCTTTATCCGACCTCCCGGCAGGAGTAGATTGCTGACCATGACCACCAGGTAGCCTACTCCAAATAGTCCAATAATGCCAGTCATCCAGGCGACAGCGCTACGAATATAGCGGTCAAAGACAAGAACCTGGTAGCGCAGGATGGTATAGCCAAGAGCCAGCGGCAGGAGAATCACCGTCAGCGTGCTAAGTTGCGGATCGACATAAAAACGCGGCGCATTCAAGAAAGAGGGAAACACGGTCAGCAGCAACAACGGCACAATTGCTAATACGACGCCGACCACAAATATGCGTTGCTGCTGGCGTTCGCGGAGCGTCGTATTCCGGCTATATGAAATGACTATGGTGAGCAGGATACCTCCCATGACAAACAGGTGATAAGCGGCATCACCCAGGGTCAGCCAGGAGGGGGACGACAGTGAGAACCACTCCAACACAATGATGTCGAGCATTGATAGGACACATAACGCGGCTAGCAGGACTATATAGACGCGAAGACATTTAAGAAGATAGCTCTGCCACTTCCTCCGGACAGCCACAACTTCACCATCAACAAACGGAGGCTGGGCAAGCAGATTGCGGGGAAAAAGCAAAAGCAAGATCGCAAAAAACGTGAAGGCCAGCGAACTGCCAGCACTAGAAATGCCGGAGAAAAAATGCACATTCAGTACAGATGCCGTTTCTGTCGCAAAGGAGAGCATCACTGTGGTGGAAAAGAGGAAAAGCAGCCAGGCCACAGCGCGATCGCGCGCAAAGAGCCAGACAAAGCTGCCAACGCTGAGAAAGGTGAAGGCTACAAAGACGGAAAAGCCAAAACGCAGCCAGGTCAACCACTCCGTCGCCGGATGAGCAGCAGCTCCGGGAATAGAATACAAGCTATCCAGAACGATCAGGACAACATAGAGACTGATATTCAAGAAAATGATCAGGATACGTGTGGCTCTGGTACGCAACTGACCCACCATTCTCATATACTAACTCCCGTAGATTCCCCCCCACGTACCGCAATACGGCTGGTTATACCAGGCCAAGTAACATACGCAGCGCAAGAGCAACAGGCTTTCTCGCTTCGAGCGCTTGCAAGCGCTCACGGGCACGCTCACGATAGAGCAAACATATGGCCCAGGAAGCTATGATCGCCTCATCAAAGGCTTGGGGGTAATCTTTCTTCTCTTCATCGGTCAGTTCCAAGAATCTCTGAAGAGTGTTAGCGTTATCATTCTTTGCCGCAAGCACAATGGGGAGAGTCTTCTTTCCCCGCTCCAGATCAGATTTTACGCTTCTTGCGGGCGCTTCGTCATTACCAGACGCTTGAGAGAACGGCATCCTTTGTAAGAGTTGATAGAGATCGTGCGCGTCATTATCAAGTTGATGCGAAGTACCGAGCAACTCTCCTAGCTCGGAAAGCTGTTGACAAAGCGCATCATCCGCGCCAGCGCACAGCGCGCCTGAGCGGCAGGCCAGGCGCATGATCGATCCCGCTTTGGCGGCGGCAATGTCCAGGCACTCTTCTTGCGTGTAATCGCGAAGCGGACGTTGTTCAGACAAGATATCTCTGTGCTGGCCCGCCACAGCGGCCAGAGTACATTCTTCAAATGTCATCAGCAAGCGCAGGATCAGTTGCGGATCAATACCCTGCTGGGACGAGGAAAGAATAGCTTGATGGGCAAGTGACAGCAGCGCGGTCGAAACATTGAGCGCGCGCGCAGGCCCCAGCGCCAACAACGTCGTCGTCTGATCGCCGTCAGTCACATCATCAAGCAGATCGGTGGCACACACAAAGCACTCGACAGCAATTGCCACGCTGCCGGCAAAGATGGGGTCGATAGTGGGAGTGACATACTGCGCAACCAGAAAGGTCGCCAATGCCCACATTCCAGCAAGCGGTACAGGTCTGGAAGGGTCACCCTGAGCTTCGGGTCGATAGAGCAACTTACCCTCTCCCTGCAAAGCGCGTGTCACATCAGCACGCAGCACAGGATGCAGGGGCGCGAGAAGGAAAGAAAGCCGCTCAATGAGCAATGCCTGTTGAGCGGTTACTAGATTGACGATAGGCTGATCGTTCTGAGTCATGGTTGGCGGTGCAAAGAAAACTTAATTATACCACCACCACAACGACGGTCCCAGCGGCTTTTCCAGCAGCAACTGCGGCACAAGGCGCATGACAACCTTTGCCACTCTTGGCGACAACCCTTCGCGCGCGACCACTCGCTCAGGATTGCTTGCTAACTCCTGCCGCAACTCTTCACTCACTGCTACACGATGAACGAAATTTTGTAGTTGTTGTTCTTCCACGGTAAATGTCCTTCCTTTGTTTTACCATAGTAATTGACGCTAAAGGCAATTATACACGAAAACGGGCGAAAAAGCAATAGAATATGTATAGATATATGTCTATATTTAAAGAATTAAAAGCGAAAGACGCCTAACATTTACAAAAATGCAGGGAAGGCATGACATTACCACACAATGTCATGCCTTCCCTGCCAGATCTATAAACTGAGCTATAAAAGGAGCATAAAGGTTATTCGCCCGCGCCTGCCGCTCCTTCGACTCCTAAGCCAGTCTCGCCGACTTCGCGCTCGATGGCTTCAAGCTCGGTTTCCGAGCCTTGAATGATCGGGCCTTTGAACCAGTAACGCGCGCTCACAAACCACCAGATGGTGATGATCAGAAACACGCCCAGGACCACGACCGGCGTGTAGTTGAATGTTGTGGCAGTGATCGGAGTAGCGGTGGGCAGCATAAACAGGATGGCGATGAACACCACCCACACGACCGCAATGATGCCAATTGGCCTGCTCCAGGAACCCAGGTGCCAGGGGCCTGGCCTGAAGTCCTTCACCAACTGGCGCAGCAGGATCGGCAGCACATAAGCAATGTAGAGGCCGATGGTGGCAATTGAAGTCACGGCCACGTAGGCAACATAGTCTACAACGGTGGGAACCGCCAGGATAAACGCGCACACCACTGACAGGATGATGGCGTTGCGGGGAGTGCGACCCGCATCAAGCTTATGCCAGAGATTGTGGAAGGGGACCGCGCCATCACGCGAAAAGGCATAGATCATGCGCGAATTGGAGGTAACAGACGACATGCCGCAGAAGAGCTGCGCCACCGCGATGACGGCAAACAGGGCCGTACCCAGCACATAGCTCAGGCGGCTCTCCAGAATGTAGAGTACCGGATTGATAAAGCTGCCCGACGTCGTCAGGTTCGGTACCGCCGCGACCAGGCCCATCAGCAGCGCGTAGCCGGCCACCGCAGAAACAACTACCGACATGACGACGCCCCAGGGAGCGCGCTGCGCCGCGCCGACGGTCTCTTCGGTCATGTGCGCGGAGGCGTCATAGCCGGTATAGGTATACTGCGCCAGCAGCAAGCTCAAGAGGAAGGCGTACCAGATCGGGAAACCGGTCGTATTGAACGCCTGGTTGACGCTGAAAATCGTCCCTGCCGGGTTAAGAGAATGCGCGGCATGGCTCGACACTTGCGCCGCGCAGCAGACGCCAGCCGCGCCAGGATTGAACTGAAAAGCGAGCAGGCTGGCCCCCACGACGCCCACCACGATCAGTACCACGCCTGCAATATGCCACCATACGCTGACATCATTCAGGAAAGCCACGATGCGCACGCCAAAGATATTGAGCAGGGCGTGCAGAGCCAGAATGATGGCATAGATGAGCAACGTCATCCACTGCGTGGCGGGGTCGATACCCAGGACGCTGCCGACGGTAGCTGGAATGGCCGGGAACCAGGCGTGCAGCAAAACATCGATGGTCACGGCAGCGCCGTAGTCGATGCCGGCAGTGATAGCGAACTGGCCGATAAGGTTAAACCAGCCGGTGTACCAGCCCCAGACAGGACCGCCGAGCTTGGAAGCCCAGTAGTAGAGGCCGCCCGCAGTTGGGAAAGCCGATGCCAGTTCGGCCATGCCCAGGGCCACAATGATCACGAAGACGGTCACGATCGGCCAGCCAATGGAGGCCGCCGCGAAACCAGCGGTCGTCGGCACCAGGTAGAACAAGGTGACGCACCCGCTGAGAATAGAGATGATGGTGAAAGAGATGGCGAAATTAGAAAACCCTCCCATCGCCCGGAACAACTCCTGGGCGTAGCCCATCGCGTGCAGGCGTTTAATGTCCTGGGCGATAAGCTCCTCATTGACAGCGCGCCTGGATGATGCCATGAGATACCTCCTTGTCGAAAAACTAAAAAGTAAGGCGGTACAAGGGAAACTTCATACGATATGATGCAACCCTCAACCAACGTACAAAAAGCGTAACCTTGCCCACACAGCTTAACAATGGTTACTCTGCATATATTCATACTCATCTATATATCTGGTGTTGCCATAGAAAATAAAGATTGACGAAACAGGCTGCAATCTGTACAATTAAGGGGAAAAACGAGAGGTTGACATGACTGACGATAGCTATATTGACTCTGGAGATGATGAAGAAGCGCTTCTGCCTCCAACGCCTGACCCAATAGGGGTACTTACCAGTACTTGCCCGGTCGTCACACAGGGGGAAAATGTCTGGCTCGATACGCAGAAAGTTGCAGAGTTAGCGCGGCGCTGGTCGCAGGAACAGACAACAAGCGTTCCTGAATGGCCCGGAACTTATGAACGCTATCACTTTTTCGATGGCACAGAGCGCAGTGCGAACTGGATTCTCCTCCTTGATGCGATGAATTTCTGTTTCTGGTCTGAGAAAGATCAGCCGCGCTGGCGAATTGCATACAAAGGCGAAACGCTCAACGGCTACCTGGCCGAAGCCGCCGCCCTCACGCGCGCCGTAGAAGAGGGTGTGCCTCTATGGGACGCAGCTTATCTCGCAGAGTTGAGCAGCGAGACGCTTGCCTCGATTTTTCGCGGCGAGCAAACCATCCCGCTGTTTGAGCAGCGCTTGCAGAACGCTCGCGAGGTGGGGCGCGTGCTGCTCGAACATTTCGACGGCCAGTTTACCAACGTTATTACGGCTGCCGAAAGTAACGCCGTAAAGCTGGCGCTGTTGATTGCCGGGCATTTCTCTTCGTTTCACGATGTGGCCCTCTATCGCGGCCATTCGGTATGTTTTTACAAACGCGCCCAATTGTGCGTCTCTGATCTGTATGGTGCTTTCAAAGGGCAGAGTTGGGGAGAATTTACCGCTATGGATCACCTAACGGCCTTTGCTGACTATAAAGTGCCGCAAGTGTTACGCCATTTTGGTATCCTGGGCTATGCTCCTGAGCTTGCCCGGCGCGTCGATAGCCAGGAATTGCTAGCCGAGGGCAGCGAAGAGGAGATCGAGATTCGCGCCGCCACCATCTGGGCCTGTGAGTTGCTGCGGCGACACCTGGGCAAGCAAGAGTATCCTTTGACGGCAGCCGCGATCGATATGCGCCTCTGGCTCCTGGGTCAGAACAGCGTTGACATGCGTCCTTATCATCGAACGCACACCAAATATTACTAGTTTTGAGAGCAGCTATGCGACTACAAACATTGCTAGAAGCTATAGGGATACCATTCATTGCGCCCCTTGACGACAAAACACTGGCTACTGAGATCACCATGCTGGCGTATGACTCGCGCATGGTACAGCCAGGTGCGTTATTCATCGCTGTTCCCGGCACGCATACCGACGGTCGTCTCTTTGTCGCCGAAGCGGCGCGGCGCGGCGCGTCCGCCGCTATTGGCGAAGCTCTGCCATCGGAGATAGAAAGCGGCTTATCTATTCCTTATAGAATGGTACCGGACGTGCGCAGCGCCCTGGCCGATCTTGCCTGCGCCTATTATGGCTACCCGGCGCGTCACCTTTGCGCCATCGGCGTCACGGGAACAGACGGCAAAACGACGACCTGCAATCTAATCAGCGCGATCCTGGAAAGCGCCGGATTGGGAACCGGCCTCATGACAACGGCGAATTTTCGCGTGGCCGGACGCGAATGGGAAAACACGACCCGGCAAAGCACGTTGGAAGCGTTGGAAGTGCAACAATTTTTACGGCAGATGCTCGATAACGGCGTCACGCACGCGATTATTGAGGCAACCTCGCATGGGTTGGAACTCCAGCGCGTGCGCGGCTGCGACTTCGATATCGGGGTGGTCACGAATATTACCCATGAACACCTGGATTTCCATAAGACGCTGGACAACTACCGCCGCGCCAAAGCACGTCTCTTCGAGATGCTCGATCCCGCGCGCGACAAAGGGCTGGGCATACAGCCACGCGCTATCCTCAACCGCGATGATACGAGTTACGAGTATCTCAAGCCGTATTGCCGCGTACCGATCCTCGATTACGGCCTCGCCGAAACGGCTCTGGTACGCGCCGTTGATGTGCAACTCAACGCTCATTCTACGCGCTTCCGCGCCATATTACCCGACGCGGAGGCCATGATTGAGACGCGGTTGGTGGGGAGTTTCAATGTGAGCAACTGCCTGGCGGCTATCGCGGCAGCCTGGAGCCTGGGCGTGAGTCCGGGCAATATCGCCGAGGGGCTGGCAACCGTGACGGGTGTGAGCGGACGGATGGAAAATATCCAGGAGGGGCAGCCGTTCAATGTGATTATCGATTACGCTCATACCCCGGATAGCCTGGAAAAGGTGCTGGCAATTCTGCGCCCGCTCACCAATGGGAAACTCATGGTTGTCTTCGGCTCCGCGGGTGAGCGCGATCGACAAAAACGTCCCATCATGGGCCGAATTGCGGCACAAATGGCCGATTTTTTCGTTATTACAGATGAGGACCCACGCGAGGAAGATCGCGAGCGCATCCTCCATGAAATCGCCGCAGGCGCGGAAGCCCTGGGCAAGCAACGGGGACGAGACTTTCTTTGCATCGCGGATCGCAGGCAGGCCATCGCGGAGGCATTCGCCCATGCTCGGACGGGCGATACCGTGCTGCTGGCCGGGAAAGGACACGAACAATGCATTATTATGGGAAGAGAAAAACTCCCCTGGGATGATCGCAGGGCAGCACGTGAAGAATTGCATAACCTTCTGAAATAATGAGGAGAGAGCCGTTGCAGTCACGGTACGTTACTGCTGCAACTCGTTTCCCGTTTCAACATGTAGAGTGAACGGGTCGTTTTTCGCCATTGGGAGTGTTTATGGTCATCATCTGGTTAGTATTGGTTTTTATTGCTTGCGCTACACTGAGCTTATTACTCTGTAGCATTGCCATGCTCCTGTTCTCGACGTTTCGCAGCGGCGAGCATAAACCAGGCCCCCGTCGCGCCGACTTCCTCCCAGGCAGCGGACGGGAAATTAAAACTATCGAACTGCCACTCGTCGGCGGCCCATCACTGATACTCGCAATCGAAGCCATTGGCATAGGCGCGGGCTTCATCTTCAAATTTTCTTCCGACCAATGGACACTGCTCCTGCTCGGCCTGAGCGCGACTTTCGGCTTCATGGCACTGGGCTTCATCGACGACTGGCAGAAAGTCTTCAGCAATGAAGGGCTTTCGCAACGGTCAAAATTCGTGGGCGTCTTTCTCGTCTCGGCCGCTACGGCATTGTGCTATTTCTTCTTACTATCAAGCGGGCGCAGTCCCTATAGCCCGTATATCGATCTGCCCATTCTTGGCCCTTTGTTGTGTCCCAGAGGATATAATGCCGCACTTGGCTACTGTCAAGATAACGTTCAATTTGGGCAGGTGGCCTACTTCCTCTGGCTGCCCATACTCGTTCTCATCACCGGCGTCATCGGCAGCCTGACCTCCCTCTCGGTAGATTTCAGCGATGGCCTGGATGGTCTCTCCGGCGGACTCGTCTTCAGCGCTGCTTTGGCCTTCGGCATCATCATTACCGGCAACATCAACCCGCAACACCCGGCAGGCATCGTCCTGGAAGTGCTTTCGCTGCTCTGTGCGGGCGGCACGCTGGGCTATCTCCCTTTGAACTGGCCTTCATCCTGGGCAACACGACGCGGCACGGCTAAACGCCGCGCCAGGATCATCCTGGGCGACAGCGGCGCGTTGGCGCTGGGCGGTATGCTGGCAATGATCGCTATCTTCTCACGCCAGGAGACCTTACTCTTGATGGTGGGTGCCGCGTTTGTGCTTGAAGGGCTTTCCGCGCTCATCTCCGCTAAAGTCCTGACGCCCTTCTTCCGCAATCGTTTGCAACTGCTGCGCTTTGCCAATACGCGCACGTTCATCCCGCACACGGAATTTCCCAAACCGTTCCTGGCAACGCCGCTCCACCAGCATTTCGATCTGCTCGGCTGGGATCGGCGCAGGCTGGTTTACGGGGCATGGGCGCTGGGAGCGTGTTTCGCGATGCTGGGCGTGATGGTCGGAACAGCCCCACAAACCTGGGAACGTTACCTGGGCCGTATTCTTGTCTTGATCTTAGCCTGGCTTGTCTGGTCAAGCGGCTCGTGGACGCGCAAATACTTCGTGGGCGAACACCCGGCGGAACGCACGCGGCGGCGCAGGCTCGCGCTTTTCTATGGCTATCCCTATCGCCTGATGGGCATCCCGCTCTTTCACCTGGTGGAAGTGATTGAAGCCAGCGAAGATGTGATCGACACGCCGGCCGAAGAATTGGCCCTCTGGCATCGCATGAATATCTATGACGCGCGCGCTATGCTCGGTCTCTACTGTTATCGCGCCGGCTATTACCCCGCCGCGCTCGCGCAGTGGACGCGCATCCCACAAGACAACCTGGCGCTGCGTCCAGAAATCGCACGCCTGCTGGAAGAGCTAGATGAACGGCTCGCCCTGGAAAAGCAGGCAACGCAGCCCATGCGGCGAGATCAGATTCTGCAACAAGCAGTAGTCGGCAATCTTGCGCCCGCTGATCTCCCCAACCCCCATGAGCCGGTGCCCCATGAAGACAAACTTGATAATTGGGATACAGACAATTTCGTGCGACAGAACGGTGATGACTTGAACCTCGGCGTTTCACCTGCCCAGGAAAATGGCGCGCTGGCCCCCGTTATGGACAGCAATCTTCCGGTAAGCCGCAATTCAGGTGTTCATCTAACCGTCTCTTCACCATCGCCTATTCAGAAGCGCTGGTTTGCGCGGCTCATGCGCTATTCGCCGAGCAGAGAACGCTAGTCAGTCGGCGCTAAGCGATCAGGCAGCATTTCCAAGAATCCTGGCATAACTTGCCAGAATATGTTATGATTACTACATAAAGGCCACGAAGGATATAGACATTTCTCCACAGAGAGCCACCAATCGAAGCAAAGGCGCTTCCGGGCAATGATGCGCGTTTTCGTAGCTTCGTATCACCGTATAGATATGCTGTTACCTCTGAACAACACTCTACTCTGTTCGGACAGAACGAGCAATCGCAACATTTGTAGTGCGCGTGATACGCCAAACCATCTAAAGCCTGGAGGAAAACCCATGCCGAACAACGAATTCCGCCAACCTGTCTCTGTCGATTCCGCGCCGCGCGGGAGCCGCTGCGAATGGTGTGGAGCGCCAGCCGAACATCAACTAACGGCTATCGGCGGTTCTTATCACAACGAAAGTGGACTTTTCTGCCATCCCTGCGGGGAAAAATTCACCCAGAACATCATCAGCGCGGTACAAAGCGCGCAGGGGAGCAGCGGGCGGGCCTGGGCATAACCAGACACAGCGGGAGATAAAAACACAGGGGCAGGTTTTTGTGCCTGCCCTTGATCATCTCATTGTTCTTTATGCATAACGAGCGATATACGAGTTAATTTCAAACTCTTTTGCCTTCGGTGCCACTTCATGAATCGCTTCATCCATCGTCGAGCGATCTTCCTGGTAGAAAAGGCCCAGGTATTGTTTCTCCGTCTCCAGAGCCAGCGTCATCGCCTTGCCATGGTCATTGGCATCGTGACCATCCGGCATAGGAGCAACGGCTGCGTCCCAGGTATTGAAGGTATTGTAGAACGTGGGACAAGGGCTGAGCGCCTGAATAAAGGAAAACCCTTTGTGCCTTATGCCTTGTTCTATCAATGCGGCCAGTTCTTTGGGTTTGGCAGAGTAGCCGCGCGCGACGAAGCTGACGTTGAGAGACAAAGCCGTCGCGATCGGGTTAAACTGCGATGCCAGCAAGCCGTAGGGCGTAGATTTCGTGATATGGCCATGCGGCGAGGTCGGCGAAGTCTGACCTTTGGTGAGGCCATAGATCTCGTTGTCCATGACTATGACAGTGATGTCAATGTTTCGCAACGCAGCGTGGATGAGATGGCCCGCGCCAATACTGAACATATCGCCATCACCGCCTACAGCGACCACGGTCAGGTCGGGGCGAGATATCTTCAGCCCCTGGGCAACCGGCAAGGCGCGGCCATGCACGCTATGCATCCCAAAAGTACTCATAAAGTGTGGGAAACGGCTGGAGCAACCGATACCGGAGATGATCGCCGTTTGATCGAGCGGCAGTTTCAACTCGGCCAAGCTGCGATAGACGGCGTTCAGCACCCCAAAATCGCCGCAGCCGGGACACCAGGTTGGCTTGACGTCACTTTTATAATCTTTGAGCGTAAGGCTGACTGCTGACTGTATCATGGTTAACTCACTTCCTCGATTGCCCGCAGGATTTCACCGGCGGTAAAGGGAATGCCGCCAAATTTGTTGACGCGAATGGCCTGGAGACCATACCTGGCGCCCAACAAGTTGGCAAGCTGACCAGAATAATTGCATTCTGGTACAATGACTGTTTTGACGGAACGAATAAAATCACGGATCGTGCGATCCGGCAGTGGTGATAAGATGCGCGGATGCAATGAGGCAACTTTATAGCCTTTTTCGCGCGCGCGATCAATGGCTTCCTGAATAGCTCCTTCCGTGGAACCCCAGCCGATAATGCCTATGGTGGCGTCATCGTCACCGTAGCGCTGCGGCCTGGGCAATTCTTCGGCGGCGGTATCAAGCTTGCGGAAACGCTTCTCCATCATCGCTGTATGGTCTTCTGGTTCATAGTCGGGGTGTCCATATTCATTATGTTCCAGGCCGGTAGCGGAGTAAGGCTGCGCTCCGGGTCCAGGGGTAGAAATGGCGGAAATGCCGCTCGCTGTATAGGCATATCGGGCATACTCATGAACATCTTGAGCGGAGACGGTGTGGCCGTTGCTGTACCCATTGGCGGACGCGCCATTCACACTGTTCGCGTTATGTTCCAAACGGCGCTCAACCGCCATAGGGCGGAACGCGCTGCGCTCAACGCTTTCGACGCGGGCCGTCAGAGATTGGTCGGTAAGGAAGATCACGGGCATCTGATAGCGTTCGGCCATGTTGAATGCCTGGATCATGAGCGAGTAGCAATCGGCGACGTTGGCAGGGGCCACGATCATGCGTGGGGTATCGCCGTGGCTGGCGTGGAGCGCGAAGCTCAGATCGGACTGCTCCATCTTGGTCGGCATACCCGTACTGGGGCCAGCGCGCTGAGCATCCACAATGACCACGGGAATCTCGGCCATCGAGGCATAGCCGATCAACTCGGTCATGAGCGAAAGGCCGGGACCAGAGGTCGCCGTCATCGCGCGCACGCCGCCGTATGACGCCCCGACGATCGCGGCCAGGGCGGCGATCTCATCTTCCGCCTGCAAGAATGTGCCTCCGACCTGCGGCAGTTCTTTGGCGAGCGACTCCATAATATCGCTGGCTGGCGTAATCGGATAGCCCGCGTAGAACCGGCATTCTGCCGCTAATGCTCCGGCAACCAGAGCCTGGTTGCCATTGAGAACGAGACGATCCGCCTTCTCCGCCGGTCCAAGCTGGTACGGATCGCGCTTCGCCAGCGTCTGGTTGACATAATCACGGGCCATATGCAGGGCCAGTGTATTCTTCTCCATCAGGATGGGATTAGCCTTACGTGACCTGGAGAGTTTCGACTCAACCACCTGCTCGATAGCTTCCAGTGGCGGGCCAAACAGGGCTGAGATGGCCCCCAGCATGACCATATTCTTGGTCTGGAAAAGCTGGACTCGTTTGCGGGCGATCTCATTAAACGGAATAGCATAGGTGATAAAATCGCCAGCTCCCGGTATGAAATCCGAAGGATCGTAGATCAGAACGCCGCCATAGCGCAACTCATGAATACTGCGATCATAGGCTTCCTTGTTCAAACAGACCAGAACGTCCGCGTAATCGCCCATTGACTTGACCGGGTGATCGCTGCTGATGCGCACCTGGAATAAACAAGGGCCACCGAGGATTTCTGCGGGAAAGGTGCGGAAGGTATAAACATGATACCCCCACCTGGCCGAAGCCAGGGCCAGGAGATCGCCTCCTGAGATGGTGCCTTCACCCGACTCACCACCAATACGTATTGTCACTTCATTCAACATTGAATGCCTCCCTAGGTTGGGAAAATTGTTGACCGCGCCACTCGTTGCAATGGCGCGGCCCGATAGTGTGGGTCTTTTGTGCGTAGATATTTACGTTGCAGGACGCAAATGCATCTTGGTTAGTGCGATTGCTACGGCTAAACCGGGATAAGTGCTTGCCTCTCGTCCGACCCTTAGCGGGGCAAACGTATTGTGAGCCTTGCATCTTTTCGCCTGCGATTGCTTCCTGTCATCTTCTCGTACTCTCTCGCTCTCTTCATTCGATCCAAACTCAACCGTTCTAGCGGTGTAGTGAGTTGATCGAGACCCCGGCCTTTTAAACTGCTGTCATTATAACACACTTTGAGAAATTTGTTGCATGAAAGACGGACAATTTGGGCAAAAAGTCACAGTTTTTCCCCCTTCACAGCAATTCTCCACTATGCTATAATAGGCGACGTAGGGCCTATAGCTCAGCGGTAGAGCAGCCGGCTCATAACTGGTTGGTCGCTGGTTCGATCCCAGCTGGGCCCATTCATAAGGCAGACGGGGGTATCTATACACAAATCTAATTTCAGTGGTTATTCACCTATCCCACACATTGTATCCCTGGTTTCCAATATATCCTTTAGCGTCAACAGGTCATACTGAAGCTGGCGGCGAACCGCGCTCGTAATCACAGGCTCTGCCTGTTCTATAATCCCCTCTATGAGTTGGAATACTGCCTCCTGGGAGACGCTCGTTCCACCATCTATAACCGGCTCAAACTGGTAGTAAATATAGCAGGAAGATGCCCCCGCGATACTTTTGATCATCAGCGAACGGCTCGGCTCATACTCAACAACCTCAAAAGTCATATCTAGCCATCTTCCTAAAAAATGAACCGTACTTCGCACAGTCGCGCCTAATTGTGTGGCCCCTGTATAGCTCTTCCTGGCTGTGACAATGACGCTTGACCAGTCAACCAGGTTCTCAAGGTTGCTTACATAGGTAAAGATACCTTCTGAAGGTTGGTTGATATAGATACTCTGCTTGACTTTTAGCTCACTCATCAGGGTATTTCCTCTTCTGCACGTGCAGCGTTGATTTACCGCGCCGATTTAAGTATACTTATGGGGGGCTTTCCTTTCCAGCGCATCCGGCAACGCGAAGTCTACCTAAAATCTACTCAGGGTTGGGCCGAACAGAATACTATGGGAAGGATCAAGCGTGTGAAGTGAAATAGGTATGGATATCAGACCGTTTGCCGACACTCTAAAGAAATATTTGCATACAAGTGGACTTACCCAGAAACAACTGGCTCGTGCGATTGGCTTGCATCCAAAAGTACTCAGTCGCAAGCTGAACGGCAGCGCGAACGCTTATTTGAACCGGGCAGAAATACAAAGCATCATTACGAAATTAGCAGATTGGCATGTGATCACCACCCAGGAAGAGGCGCTCCGTTTGCTCGACCTGGCAGGGGTAGAGCCTGCCATCTTTTACACTGACGATTGGCAGACGCCCCTCCTCAGTACACTGGCAAAAACGCCGGCTCAACCTGCTTTGTCTCAAGATACCAGGTCTCCTCGCTCGACGCTCCAGCACAATCTGCCGGCTCCAAGAACGCGGCTCATCGGACGAGATTGGGCTGTAGAACGGCTGCAAAGCCTGCTCTCACAAGACGATGTGCGCCTGGTAACGCTCGTCGGGGCAGGCGGGAGCGGCAAAACGCGCCTCGCTCTGCACGTGGCAAACGAGCTGGTCGGCAAATTTGCACAAGGAGTATGGCTGGTGACGCTGGGTGGCGTGAGCGATCCCGCCCTGGTGCCGATCAGCATTACCCAGGCTTTGAATATTCAATCTTCACCCGGCTTATCACCGCTCCAGGGGCTGATCGCGCATCTACAAGACAAGCAACTCCTGCTCGTGTTGGATAACTTCGAACAGGTAGGAGAAGCGGCAATCGCTGTGGATGAGATGCTGGCAGGCGCGCCCGGCCTCAAGGCGCTGGTAACGAGCCGAACCGTGCTGCATCTCGATGGCGAACACCTGCTCAGCATACCACCCCTGGACATTCCTGATCTCAGCATGGTGCGGGGGAAGGCGCGGATCTCACAATTTGAAGCAATACAACTCTTTATTGAACGCGCCCAGGCGGTGATGCCTGATTTTGCTTTGACCGACGAAAACGCAGCCGTGATAGCCCAGATTTGCGCGCGGGTCGATGGCCTACCGCTGGCGCTAGAACTCGCGGCAGCGCGCGTCAAGATGCTCTCCCCGGAGCAACTCTTAGAACGGCTCTCCAAAGCCCGGCTTCCCCTATTGACCGGGGGAGCAAAGAATCTGCCGGACAGACAAAAAACATTGCACAATACGATCACCTGGAGTTACGACTTGCTCACCTCAACCGAGCAGGTATGGTTTCGTCGCCTGGGAGTCTTCTATAGCGGCTGGTCGCTTGAGGCAGCAGAGGCATTGGTACATAGTACAGCCACAGGACTGGGAAACACATCAGATGATGTTTCTCCGCTCGCTATGCTCGAACAACTGGCAGACAATAGTTTGTTGATACGTCTGTCCGCGTCCAATTCGCAAGCTCAGTATACCATGCTGGAAACGCTCCGCGAATACGCCCTGGAACAACTGTCTAAGCAGAAAGAGTGCGAGCGGCTGCGGGACTGGCACGCCTGCTACTACTTAATGAAAGCGGAAGCAGCCGAGATAGGCTTGCGAGGACCACAACAGCTCGCGTGGTTGGCCCGCCTGGCCGCGGATCGCGATAATTTCCGCGCCGCCCTGGCATGGTCGCTCCAGCGAGCGAAAGATGGCGCCAGGATAGGTACTTTTCCCTCCTTGCAACAGCAACCCGCCGTGGAGAGCAAAGAAGTTGCCAGCAACGGCATGGTACCTGCCCAAGAATTGTGCGACACCGCGTTGCCTGCTATTGAACTGTGCTTGCGCTTAGCCGCGGCCATGCGGTTCTACTGGGAGTGGCAAGGTCACCTCACCGAGGGACGGCACTGGCTAAGGGCGGCGCTGGCAGTGCCGTTGCAGGACGACGCCGCGGCGACAACGCTGGCGGCGCGCGCCAAAGCCCTGAGCGAAGCCGCGCGCCTGGTATGTTTGCAAAATGACCAGGCGAGCGCGGTAAAGTTGGCCGAGGAAAGCATCGCTCTCTGGCGGCAACTCAACGATCCTGGCGGGTTGGCGGCTGCGCTGATTCATCGCGGCTGGGCCGCGCACGCGATGGGCGAATATGAAACGGCAAAATCCGTGTATCAAGAGGGAATGCGGTACATCTCCCAGGCAAGCGATCCGTGGCTGTACGCCCAATTGCTCGTTTATATGGCAGCAGCGTCAGGATTCACTTCTGAGCTTGAACAGATGAACGCGTATTATATGCAAAGCAAAGAACTGTTCGAGCAGTTGGGTGACAAATGCGCCGTCGCCGATTTGACGAAAGATTGGGGAGGGCTGCTGATCATAGCGGGCAATCACACGGAAGCCATCGATCTCCTGCTGAAGAGCATAAAATTGTGCTACGAGCTGAACCACATACAATTCATCGCGACAGGTCTGGGATCGTTAAGCTTTGCGCTCGGATTGAGGGAAGAGCCAGACCCTGCACAAGCAAGCATCGCTTCGGCGCAGATAGGAGGGGCAGCCGAGAGGCTGATGGATACTATTGGCTTAACGCCCTGGACAAGAGCAAATCCGGTTGTGATGATGATACGCCAGCGTATTCGCTTAATGGTAGACGATCAAGCATGGAAAGCTTCATGGGCCGCGGGCCGGGCGCTCACCATAGAGCAAGCGATTGACCTGGCTTTCCGGCTGGGAGGAAAAGAAATGTAATGGTGCGTGCAAGCCGCCGCCCCTACGGCTTGCGAACATGATATAATTTTTACCAAACACCAATGAAGATAGAGTTACAATAAAGCATGACAACAAACGATACAACTTCACAAGAAGACATGAACCGCCGGGATTTCCTCGCCCTGAGTATCCTGGGAGGGTTAACGGGCCTGCTTGCCGCCTGTGGCGGCGGATCATCGAATACGGGCAACGCAACACCGGCATCAACAACAAGCAAGGCAACGCCGGGCGCTACTCCCACTCAGCAGCCATCGCCCAGCGGCGCGGATTGGTCTGCGCTTGCCAGCAGCCTGCAAGGCTCGCTGGTACGACCCGGCAACTCGCAGTATACTACCGCGCACCAGCTTTTCAGCACGCGCTTTGATAACATCTTACCAGCGGCTATCGCCTACTGCGCGTCGGTGGCGGACATCCAGAAATGCCTCGCTTTCGTGCGCCGCTTTAACTTACCCTTCGCGCCGCGCTCCGGCGGTCACTCTTACGCCGGCTATTCGACCAGCAAAGGGCTGGTTCTTGACGTCACCCGCATGAACGCGGTGACAGTGAACGCGGGAACCGCCACCATTGGGGCGGGCGCGCGTCTGATCGACGTGTACAACGCGATCACGCAGTACGGACTGCTCCTCCCGGCTGGCTCCTGCGCGACTGTGGGCATTGCCGGCCTGACTCTGGGCGGCGGCGTCGGCGTCATTAGTCGCAAATTCGGCCTCACGTGCGATAATCTGCTCTCGGCGCAGGTCGTCATAGCCGATGGCAGCGTTCTCACCTGCAACGCAAACCAGAACTCCGACCTCTTCTGGGCGCTGCGCGGCGGCGGCGGCGGCAACTTCGGCGTCGTCACCTCGTTCGACTTCCAGTTACACCAGGTCGCGGCCCTGTCGCTGTTCACGCTGGACTGGCCCTGGAGTATCGCCGCCAACGTGTTCGATGCCTGGCAAAACTGGGGACCACAGGCTCCAGACGAGCTATGGTCCAACTGCCTGCTGCTCTCCACCAGCAACACAAACGTCGAACCGGCCGTGCGTGTCAACGGCGTCTACGTTGGCGAGGCCGGGCCACTCAACGCGCTGCTCCAGCAATTGATCAGCCGGGTCGGCAGCGCGCCGACCGGCAACTACGTGTTCACTGACAGCCTGCTCGAAACCATGTTGGTTGAGGCCGGGTGCTACGGCAAAAGTGTCGCTGCGTGTCACCTGCCCAGCCAGAATCCGCAGGGGACACTACAGCGTGACACCTCCGGCGCGAAGTCCGACTACTTCACCAGCCTCTTGCCGCGCCAGGGCATTGACATCCTGGTGAACGCGATCAGCCGCCGCCAATCCTCCGCCACGCTCGGCAATGGTGGTATCGGACTCGATGCCTATGGCGGCGCGATCAATCGCGTTGCCGCCGGCGCAACCGCCTTCGTCCACCGCAGCGCGCTATTTTCCGCCCAATACACGGCGAACTGGAACGCGGGCGCACCCGCCTCCATCATCGCGGCGAACTTCTCCTGGCTGGCCGAGACCTGGCAGGCGCTGCGCCCATATGCCAGCGGAGCCGCCTACCAGAATTACATCGATCCGAACCTGGTTGGCTGGCAGCAAGCTTACTACGGCGCTAACCTGCCGCGCTTGCAGCAGATCAAAGCAACCTATGACCCTGACAACCTCTTCCATTTCGCACAGAGCATCCCTACGTAGGAGTGCATCGCGCATGGTGACAAAGCTTATTCATATTGTTTGCTTCACACGGTCAATCCGTCTCGCCGGAGCTGCCATGCCTCCCATGTCCCGCAGAAAAGCGGCGCACCCCCGCCAGCATTTCCTCCGAAGAGATAACGCTGAGACCACGGCGCGTTTCATTGCGCAGCGCCTCGTCGAGAGGCAGCGACCATTGTTCAT
>Ga0207416_1000461_pt1 | contig 71175 bp, 76 predicted proteins | sample PaiPotPPM11metaG_FD_184107 | JGI IMG/M metagenome (GOLD analysis project Ga0207416, IMG submission 184107) | Iron sulfur acid spring bacterial and archeal communities from Banff, Canada, to study Microbial Dark Matter (Phase II) - Paint Pots PPM... ... | reverse complement strand
CCGCGCTTCGCGGCGCGGGCGGCGCTGGCCGGACTCGGATCGCTCGCGCTCGCGCTCGCGTGCACGCGTCTCCCCGCTCTCGACGGCGTACCGCTGTTCGGGTACGCGGCCGGGCTGCTGATCATCGTGGGCGGGTCGCTCTGCGCGCCGTTCGCCGTCGGCGCGCTGGCCGGCGCCGGCACGTCGCTCGCCGCGCGCCGTCCGACGCTCGGCTTGGCGGCGGCGAACCTCGGCGCCGCGCCGCTGCGTACTGCCGTTGCGGTCGCGTCGCTCATGATCGCGATCGGCATGATGGTCGCGGTCGCGGTGCTGGTCGTATCGTTTCGCACGACGATCGTGGCGTGGGCGGACGAGACGCTCAAGGCCGACCTGTTCGTGCGGCCGCTGGGACTGGGCGATGCGTCGACCGCCGCGCGATTCTCCCCGCACGTCGCGGAACGGATCGCTGCGGTTCCCGGCGTCGCATCGGTCGAGACGCTGCGTGCCGTCGACGTTCCGTTTCGCGGCCGGCTGACGACGCTCGCCGCGACGGACCTCGGCCGCCTGGCCCTGCGCGGCTCGTTGCGCGTCCTCGACGGCGCCGATGTGCGCACCCTTGCCCGCGCTCTGCCCGCCTCGACGCAGCTGCTCGTCTCCGAACCGTTCGCCTCGAAGTTCGGCGTCACGGCCGGCGATGCGGTCGTCCTGCCGACGCCGGCGGGCCCCACCACGTTCAGGGTCGCGGCGGTATACAACGATTACTCCTCCGACGCCGGCGTTGCGCTGCTCGACGTGCGGACGTTCCGGCGACTCTTTCGCGACGACTCGATCAACTCGATCGCGATCTACGCGTCGCAGGGCGCCGACGTGAACCAGCTGCGCTCCGCCGTCGTGCGGGCAGCCGCGCCGCTGAAGGTCGACGTCGAGAGCAACCGCGAACTGCGCGCGCTCGTCGTGCAGATCTTCGATCGAACCTTTGCGATCACGTACGCGCTCGACGTCGTCGCCATCACGATTGCGGTCCTGGGCGTCATCTCGACGCTCTTCGCGCTGGTCCTGGAACGGCGGCGGGAATTCGGCCTGTTGCGGTATCTCGGCGTCACGACCGGCGGCGTGCGCGGGACGGTGCTCACCGAGGCGGCTGGGATCGGTCTGCTCGGCGCGGCACTGGGCATCGTCGTCGGGATGCTGCTGGCGCTGCTCTTGATCTTCGTGATCAACCGGCAGGCGTTCGGGTGGCTGATCGAGCTGCACGTCCCCTGGGCGTTCCTGGCGGAGACCGTCGCGCTGGTCGTGGCGGCGGCGATCGCGGCGGGAATCTTTCCGGCCGGCGTCGCGGCGCGGATCCGCACGGCCGACGCGGTGCGCACGGAATGACGCGCGCGATCGCACTGCTCGCGGCGGCACTCGCCTTCTCGGCCGGTACCGGGGCGAACGCGGAAGCACCGCGCACCACCGCCGGGGGCTTTCAGAACGCGCGAATGCCGTGGCGGTTCGCGTTCCCGCGCGATCATGCGGCGCACGCCGGCTTCGCCAGCGAGTGGTGGTATTACACCGGACACCTGCGGACGGTTGACGGGCGACGGTTCGGATACGAGCTGACGTTTTTCCGCTACGGCCTGCGGCCGGGCGATCCGCCGCCGCCGCGCGGAGCGTCGCGCTGGCGCGGGAACCAGGTCTATCCCGCGCACCTCGCACTCACCGACGAGCGCGGCGGGCGCTTCGTGTACGACGAGCGATTCGCGCGCGAAGCACTCGGAATGGGACGCGCGTCGGAACGCGCGCTCGACGTCGCCGCCGGCGACTGGCGGCTGCACGGGACTTCCCCGTTTCGCCTGCACGCCGCGAGCGAGCGCGTCACGCTGGATCTGGCGCAGACGGCGGAGAAGGAGCCCGCCGTGCACGGACACGACGGCATCTCGCTCAAGGCGGCGTGCGCGACATGCGCGTCGCACTACTACTCGATGACGCGCCTGCGGACGGTCGGCACGCTGGTCTACGGCGGTGAGCGAATGCGCGTCGAGGGTCTGTCGTGGATGGATCACGAGTTCGGGTCGGACGAATTGCAAGGCGATCAGTCCGGCTGGGATTGGTTTTCGCTGCAGCTCGACGATCGCCGCGAGATCATGGACTATCGCTTGCGGCAAAAGGATGGAGCGCTCACGCCCGAGTCGAGCGGTTCGCTGATCGATGCGCGCGGCGGGGTGCGCTATCTCAGCCGCGACGCCGTGATCGTCGAGGCGACCGGCTCGTGGAAGAGCCCGCACACCGGCGGCGTGTATCCCAGCGGCTGGCGGATGCGCGTTCCGTCGGCGGGAGTGGATCTCACGCTCGTTCCGACCGTCCTCGACCAAGAACTGGCGAACACCGCCGGCGGCGTGTCGTACTGGGAGGGCGCGGTCGACGTGAACGACACGGCGACGGGGCGGCATCGCGGCGTCGGATACGTCGAGCTCACCGGCTACGCGGGATCGGTCTCGCTGTAGTGAACTTGCGCGACGTCAACAACGCCGCGTTCCTGCATCGCGAGCGGGCTCGGTTTCGGGCCGGCACGAGCGCACTGCTCGGCCTCGCGCTCGATCCGGCGCCGGGCGACGGCGTCGCGGTCGACGTCGCCGACGTCCCGGAACTGCGCCACATCGCGGTGTCGGCGACCGGCTCCGCCACGATCGGTGCGTTCGTCTCGCTCGAGCAGTTGCGCGCTGCGCTTCCGGCGCTCGCTCCCCCGGATGCGGCTCTTGCCGGCGTGCGGATGCGCCTGGCGCTCCAAGATGCGCGCGTCACCGTCTACGGTCTGGGTCGCACCCGAACGGCCGCGCTCGAGCACTTGACGATCGCAGCGCACGAATTGCCGGCGACGATCGACGTTGCCGCAGTTCGGGAGGGCCTCGGGATCGCCGAACGCCGACGCACGACCAACGACGGCACCGCCTCGTTCGCGCTCGGCACCACGGCGGCGCTGCGCGTCTCGCTGCTCGGCCGCTTCCAGCAGGTCCGGATCTTCATCGACGTCGACGGCGACGCGCGCCGGGCGACGACGGCCGAGGCAAGGCTCGAGGGCGAGCGCTGCGACCGCGATCTGATTCCCGAGGCGGCCCGCCTCGCGGCGGCGTCGATTACCGCAGACGACGCACGCTCGAGCGCGATCGCGCGAGCGATCCAGCCGCTCGTCCTCGCAGCGCTGCGCGACGCGTTCGAAGAGGCTCGGAAAGCTAGGGGCGCTCCAGGGCGGTGATCCGTCGCTCGTGATCGTCGAACGTGCCCGTATCGCCCGTTTGCCGACGCTCGATGCGGTCCAGAGTCGCGGAATGCGCGCCGAGCAGCGCCGAATGTACCGCCAGCGTGCTCCGAATGCCGCGCACGTCATCGCTCAACTCGTGTAACGCGACGCCGTGCTGCTCCAGCCGGTTCTCGATGCCGTCGAAGCGCCTATCGTGGCCGTCCAGCCGGTTCTCGATGCCGTTGAAGCGCCTATCGTGGCCGTCCAACCGGTTCTCGATGCCGTCGAAGCGCCTATCGTGGCCCTCGAGACGGGTCTCGACGCCGCCGAGGCGGGTGTGGACGCCTTCGAGGGACGTCATGATGTCGCGGAGGGTGGGTTCGTTCATCGTGCTCTCCGATTCACGACGCAGCGCGGTTCGGCTAGACCTGTTCGACCGTGCGGATCTCCGGGACGTCCTCGCGCACGACGGCTTCGATTCCGCCTTTGAGCGTCGCGTTCGACGCGGGGCAGCCGCCGCAGGCGCCGATCATCTGCACGTATGCGACGTCGGCGTCGACCTTGATGAGCCACACATCACCGCCGTCGCGGCGGATCATCGGCCGGATCCGATCGAGCGCCGTTTCGATACGGCTCTCGATCGTGAGCGTCGCGGCCATGGTTATTGGCCGAATTCCTTCATGAGGTCGTGCATGCGCGAGGCCATCGCGATGGCGTCGTCCCACTTGCGCTGCCACATGTTGCGGCCGAAGATCAACCCGACGCAGCCCGACTCCATCGCGAGCCGCGCCTTGTGCAGGGTGTCGTCGTCGCTGAGCTTCGATCCGCCCGAGACGAGCACCAGCGTGCGCCCGGCCGACTTGACGACCTTGCGCAAACCGTCGAGTTCGCTCATGGTCAGCGCGTTGTATGGCTTCGGCGCCGTTGCGGCGGCTTCGTCCGATTTCGGAACGTTGAGCTTCACGATGTCGGCGCCGATCTCGCACGCCACGCGCGCGGCATAGTCGACCGCGTACAGCGAGTCCTGGCCGCCCTTCGCCTTGATCGCCGAGCCGCGCGGATACGACCACACGATCAGCGGCATGCCGTACTTTTCGCACTCGCGGCGGACGCCGTTGGCCTGCTCGATGTCGCGGTCTTGCGCGGGCGAGCCGACGTAGATCGTGTAGCCCACCGCGTTGGCGCCCAGCCGGACCGCGTCTTCGACGCTCGAGGTCAGCGGGCTGAACGAGTTGTCGTCGGGCGGAACGTTCGTCTTGCCGTTGACCTTCAGCACCAGCGGGACGCGGCCGGCGTACTGCTTGTGATACTTCTCGGCGAGCCCGATGTGATAGGCGATCCCCGAGAACTTCCCTTCGACCGCCAGCCGCAGCACCCAATCGGTGTCGAGTGCGTCCGGGTTGTCGAAGAAGTCGATCGGTCCGTGCTCGAGCCCCTGATCGATGGGCAGCAGCATCAGCGTGCCGTTGGCCGGGCCGTGGCCGTACATCATGTTGTAGAGGCGGGCACGTTTGCCGGTCGAGAGGTTCAGGTCCTCAAACGTCGGCCGGCGGATCGAAGCAAGCATCCTGGCGATTCTCCCGGTTCGTGTACTGGTCGGCCCGTTTCGCTTGGGCGACGGTGCCTTCATTGTGCCCTCGCGGACAGCCGGTGCGCAACGACGAGCGTCGACCCTCAGCGGGCGGTCAGCGCGTACAAGGCGGCGAGGCCGGTGACCGTGGCGGCGTACAGTGCGATCCCGCCCAGTGCCACGAGCGCCGGCCGCGCCGAGCGCGCCTCGAACGCGAGCGCCACCGCGACCACGCCCGGCGTGACGATGGCGACGAGCGGCCGCGGATCCGGCGCGACGCGCAGTCCGGTGAGGGCGAGGTTCGCGACCGTCACCAGGGCGGCGAAGACGACGATCCGGCGGGCCGCCCCCTCGCCGAGGCGGACGACCCATGTGCGCTTGCCGGCGTCGGTGTCGACTTGCCGATCGGGCAGCTCGACGGCGACCATCATGCCGAGCATCGCCAAGCCACAGACGAGCGCCGGGCGCAGGATGTCGGCGTCGACCCGCCCGGTGAACGCCGCATAGCCGGCGCACGGGACCAGCAGGCCGACGACCAGCGCGGCGTCGAGCTCGCCCAGGCCGCGGGCCGCCAGGCGTACCGGCGGCGCCGAATAATACCAAGCGAACGCGAAGATCGCTACGCCGAGCAGCGCGACCGCAGTGTTCCCGGTCAGCGCGAAGCGGGCGGTCACGGCGAGACCCGCCGCGGCGCATACGCCGGCCGCGATCAGGGCAACCCGCGGCTGGAGCTCTCGGCCCGCCAACACCCCGCTGCCGCCCGACCAGACGGTGCGTTCCGCAGCGCGGTCGCCGTCACGGTCGTAGTAGTCGTTGGCGTAGTGCACCATGAGGTGAAACGCCGTGACCATGGCCTGCACCCACGCATAGGCGGTGGGTTCGATGCGCCGGCCCGACCACGCCGCGACGGCGGCGCCGAGCGCCACGCCCGCGAAACCGCCGTAGAGAAACAACGGCCGTGAGAGCCGCACGAAAGCTCCGATCGCGCGCACCGCCCATCCCTTCGGCCGCAGGCGGCAGCGTTCCGTGTGCCGTACGCGCACCGGTCGTATGGGAATCCGAGTCGGTGTGGTCGGCGTAGGTGCGATGGGCGAGCCGATGGCCGCGTCGCTGCTGCGCGCAGGGTTCGAGGTGACGGTGTGCGCGCATCGCGACCGCGCCCCGGTGGAACGGCTGACGGCGCTCGGCGCGCGCGACGGGCGCGACCCGGCCGGCGTGGGCGACGCGAGCGGCGTCGTCATCACCTGCGTGCCGGACGCGCCGCAGGTCGAGGACGCGCTTTTCGGCGAGCGCGGAGCAACCCGCGGCGCACCGCCCGGAACGCTGTTCGTCGACATGTCGACGATTTCACCGATCGCGACGCGCGCCATCGACGCGCGGCTGCGCGGGATCGGCTTCCGGTTCGTCGACGCCCCCGTCTCGGGCGGTCAGGCGCGGGCCGCCGACGGCACGCTGACGATCATGGTCGGCGCGTCGGCAGACGACTATCGCGACGCCGAGCCCGTGCTGCGTGGAATGGGCACGCCGCGCCGCGTCGGCGAGGTCGGTATGGGCGAAGTCGTCAAGCTCGTGAATCAGATCATCATCTCGAACACGATGCTGGCCAACATCGAAGCGCTGACGTTCGCGGCGAAGGCCGGCGCCGACATCGATGCGGTCCTCGAAGTCATCGGGACGGCGACCGGCTCCAATTACCTGCTGCAGAATTGGCTGCCGCGAAGCTGGCTGGCCGGCTCGCACAAGCCGGGGTTCGCGCTCGATCTGCTGCGCAAGGACCTCGCCGCGGCGCTCGATTCGGCGCGCGCGCTCGGCGTGCCGATGCCGGCCAGCGCGCTGGCGTACCAACTCTACACGGCGACTTCCGGCGAGGGCCACGGCCGCGACGACTACACGGCGGTGGCGGGGTTCTACGAACGCGCCGCCGGCGTGCACGTGCGCAAGAAACCGCAGTAACCGTATGCTCTTCGGAGCGATCGACGTCGGAACCAACTCGATCCACCTGATCGTCGTGGAACTCGATTCCGCGTTCGACACGTCGCGCGTGGTCTACAAGGCGCGCGAGATGGTGCGGCTGGGCAGCGACGACGCGCTCGAAAGGGGGCGGCTCTCGCGCAAGGCCATGGAACGTGGCGTCGACGCGATCGCGCGCTTCGCCGAGGCGGCGGCCGCGCGCGGCGCCGAGCGCATCCGAGCGGTGGCGACCTCGGCGGTCCGCGAGACCGAAAACGGGGAAGAGTTTCGCGACCTGGTCGAGGCGCGCACAGGCTTGCGCCTCGAGATCCTCGACGGTGCAGAAGAGGCGCGGCTGATCCACCTCGGCGTCGTCAACGGCTATCCGCTCTATGACCGCGTCGCGTGCATCATCGACATCGGCGGCGGCTCGAGCGAATTCGTCGTCGCCGACGGGGATCGTCCGTATCTGGTCGATTCCGTCAAACTCGGCAGCCTGCGGCTCTACGATGCGTTTCTGCGCGGCCGTGCCGACCCGCTGCGCGCGGCGCGCAAACTCGACGCGCATATCGCCGGGGTGCTCGGCCCGCTGGCCGATCGCATCCGTCCCTACCGGCTCGATCTCGCGCTGGGAACGTCGGGGACGATCATGGGACTCGCCGCGCTCGACGCCGCCGCCCGCGGCCTGACGCTCAAGCGCGTGCACGGCTACACGCTGGTGCGCTCGCGTTTGGAGACACTGCAGCGGCAGATGCTCCTGATGAGCGAGGCGGAGCGTCGGCGCATGCCCGGGATGAACCCCCGCCGGGCCGACATCATCGTCGCCGGAAACGCGGTGCTGATCGGTGCGCTCTCGATGCTGGGCCGGGACGAGATCGTCGTGTGCGAACGCGCCCTGCGCGACGGCGTCGTCGTCGATCTCGCGCACCAAGATCGTGCTCTGGCGGAGCGCTTCGGTGACCAGCGATCGCAGCGCCTGGACGCGGTCGAGCGGATGGCGCAGCGGTACGAACATCTGGGCGGACACCAGCGCCACGTCGCGCGTCTGGCGCTCGTGCTGTTCGAACGGCTCGCTCCGCTTCACGGTCTGGTCCCCGGCGACCGCGACTTGCTGTGGGCGGCGGCGATGCTGCACGGCGTCGGCCGGTTCGTCGCCGACACCGGTCACCACAAGCACGCGGCGTACCTGATCCGCAGCACGCCGCTGGCGGGCTGGCGCGGCGACGAGCGCGAGCTGGTCGCGCAGATCGCGCGCTATTACCGCAAAGCGATGCCCAAGCCGTCGCATCCGGACTATGCCGCGCTCGCGGTGGGCGACGAGCGCCGGGTCGACGTGCTGGCGGCGCTGCTGCGGATGGCCGACGGGCTCGATATCCGTCACCTGGGCCTCGTGACCGACGTCTCGGCGGTTCAGGAGAACGGGATCGTTCGCGTGATCGCGCAGGCCGACGGCGACGTCTCGCGCGAAGTCGAAGCCGCGATGGAAAAAGGAGACCTCTTCGAGCGGACCTTCGGCGTGCGGGTCGTGATCGATGCGGTCGAGGCCGTCCGAGCGTGACCGGCACGGCAAAGAAGAAGATTCTGTTGGTGGACGACGAGGCGGCGATCGTCCACTCGCTGCGCTACAATCTCGAGAAGAACGGCTACGCCGTGGCGACGGCCGGCGACGGCCGTACGGCGGTGGCGCTTGCCCAGAGCGAGCATCCCGATTTGGTCGTGCTCGACATCATGCTGCCGTTGCTCGACGGGATCGAGGCCTGCAAGGAAATCCGCAAGACCTCGAGCGTGCCGATCATCATGCTGACCGCCAAGGATCAGGAATTCGACAAGGTCCTCGCGCTCGAACTCGGCGCCGACGACTACGTCACCAAGCCGTTTTCGCTCGGCGAGATCATGGCGCGCATCAAGGCTCGCCTGCGGCGCGTCGAAGTCGACGCCGACGAGCGCGACGAGTCGATCACCTCGGGCGACATCACGATCGATCCCGCTCGCCAGCGGCTGGTCGTGCGCGGCAAGGACGTCGCGCTCGCGCCCAAAGAGTTTCGCCTGCTCGTCGTCCTCATGGAGAATCGCGGCCGCATCGTTCCACGGCAGATGCTGCTCGAGAAGGTGTGGGGCTACGACTTCGAGGGAGAGCACCAGACGATCAGCGTCCACATCCGTTGGCTGCGCGAGAAGATCGAGATCGACCCCAACAATCCGCGGCACATCATCACGGTGCGCAGCCGCGGGTACATGTTCCGCGAGTGACCGAGCTCGACGTCGCCGTCGGCGTGCTGGGCGCGCTCCTCGGCGCCGTCGCGACGTACGCGACGCTGCGCGCCCAGGCGCCGCGCGGTTCCCCGCGGGCGAGCGCCAACGATTCGCCGCCGCATGCACGCGACGTGGATCGCATCGCGCAGTTGGTCGACGCGTTGCCGTTCGCGGCGTTCACGGTGGATGCGCGCACCCGCGTTCAGGTATTCAACGCCGCCGCGGGCGAGCTTTTCGAAGTCGACCGTTCGCGCGCGGTCGGACGAGCGATCATCGAGGTGATCCCGTCGCTCGAGCTCGAGCGGATGCTCCAGCACGCGCTCGACGGCGAAACGACCGCGCGCGACGTGACGTTTGGAGCCGGATCGCGCGCGCGCTACTACGGGGTCACGGCGCAGCCCTATGAAGGCGGCGCGATGGCGATCGCGGCGGACCGCACGGCATTTTTGGCTGCGGAGCGTATGCGCCGCGACTTCATCAGCGACGTCTCGCACGAGCTGCGTACCCCGCTCTCGGCGATGAAGCTCATGCTCGAAACGGTGCAGGTATCGGACGACGATGCCGAAGCCCGCGCGCTGTTTCTCCCCCAGATCGCCGGGGAGGTCGAGCGGATGATCCGGCTCGTCGTGGACCTCCTCGAGCTCGCGCGATCGGAATCCGGTGCGATCACTCCCCGGCGCGAGCCGTTCGATCTCGGTGAGGTTGCGATGTCCACGGTGAACACCTTCGCGCAACGGGCCGACGAGCTTGGGGTGGCACTCGACGTGGAGGCCCCGGAACCGGTGATCGTCGACGCCGATCGCGAGCAGCTGATCCAAGTAGCCGTCAACCTCGTCGACAACGCGCTGCGCCACACGCCTGCCGGCGGTTCCGTCACCGTCGAGGCGCGGCGCGAGGGCGCGGATGCCTTGCTCGTCGTCAAGGACACCGGCGTCGGCATTCCGTTCGACGATCTGCCGCGGATCTTCGAACGGTTCTACGTCGTCGACCGCTCTCGTTCGCGCGATCGCGGCGGCACCGGCCTCGGACTCGCGATCGCGAAACATCTCGTCGAAGGGCACGGCGGTACGCTCGTGGCCGAGTCCGTCTACGGGCGGGGAGCGATCTTCACGATGCGCCTGCCGCTGACCGATCCAGGCACCCGCCCGTAGCAAGAGACGAGCGCTAGCGCCGGATCAGCACCACGCCCACGATCAGGAGCGCGGCTCCGACGATCGCGAGGTAGATCAGCCCGTAGAGCCCTCCGGTCCAGAGCCACCAGTTCGCTCTCATGCCCGGATCGAGGACACTCAGCGATTGCCGCGTCACGATCAGGATCACGACGCAGACGATCGTTCCGCCGAGATAGCTCACGAAGCTCGACCGCAGCGGGCTGCCCAGGAACGATCGGAGCTGCCTGTTCACGACGGCTTGAAACGCAAGGTTTGAGCCGGCAAAGATCCCCAGGGCGGCCAGCCCCAGAACGCGCCCGACCTTAAGGCGCCTTAACGTTTATTTAAACTCGCCTTAGGGCCCGTCTGGCACGATGACCGGGGCCCGAGCGTTTCGCCGTAGGCTTCCGTCCTAATGCCCAACGATTGCACTCCTCTCGCACCTGCAAAGGGATCATGCGCACACGAATGACTCGCCGCGCGTCCGCGGCTTTGATCGCCGGTTTCGCGGCATCGCTCGGTCTTGCAACGCTGCCCGCCCTCGCGGCGACGCAGTTGACCGGGGCCGGCTCGACCTTCGTCTATCCATTCTTCTCGAAGGCTTTTTACACGTACAGCCAATCGCACAGCGACGTGACGGTCAACTATCAGTCGATCGGCAGCGGCGGCGGCATTCAGCAATTCATCGCGAAGACCGTCGATTTCGGCGCGTCCGACGTGCCGATGAATTCCGACGAGCTCAAGCGGGCCGGAGGTGTCGTCGTTCAAGTACCGGTCGCTCTCGGCGGCGTTGCGGTGACCTACAATCTGCCTTCATCCGTGCCGGGCGGTCTGCGTCTGACGCGAGAAGTCGTCAGCGAGATCTACCTCGGAAAGATCACGCAGTGGAATGACCCCGCGCTGGTCAAGCTCAATCCGCACGCGTCTCTGCCCAACATTCCGATCGTTTCCGTGCACCGTTCGGACGGTTCCGGGACGACCTACATCTTCTCCGACTTTCTGAGCAACGTTTCGAAGGAATGGAAAGACAAGGTCGGCACCGGCAAGAGCGTCCAGTGGCCGGGGACGAATACGGTCGGCGGCAAGGGGAACGAAGGCGTTGCGGGACAGGTTCGCCAGACGTCGGGCGCGATCGGCTACGTCGAGCTCGCGTACGCGATCGAGAACAAGATGACCACCGCGCAGATTCAGAACAAGGCCGGCAAGTGGGTCTCCTGCACCGAGTCAACCGTTCGCGCGGCGGCAGCGACCAAGCCGAACGTCTCGGCGACGGACTTCTCGATCGTCGACCGGTCGGCCGAGAACGCGTACCCGATCTCCGGATACAGCTGGGTCTTCGTGTTCGAGAATCCGACCGACAAAGGTCGCGCCAAGCTCGTTCGTGACGTGCTCAGCTGGACCACCGGCGCAGACGCGCAGAAAATCGCGGGCACGCTGAACTACGTTCCGCTCCCCGAGAGCGTCCAGGAAACGGCGAAGAAGGCGTTGGCCGAGGTCAAGGTCTAACACCGAACGCGGCCGGGTATCGGTCAACTTGGTCGACCCTTCGTGCGCCGTCCCGGCGTGCGAGGGGACATCCCACTGTAACCCGATCGGTGCATCGCGCCTCCTATGAGTCTTGACGTCGAATCGCCCCCTACCGCCGTAGTGCCGGCGATTCAGCGCCGGCTCTCGGCGCGTGAAGTATTTCTCGACCGGATTTTTCGAGTGGCGGTGATGGCAGCGACGCTGCTCTTCGTGGCGATCGTCGTCGGGCTGTTCTTGCAGCTCGTGCACGGTTCGTGGGAATCGCTGACGACCTTCGGCCCCGGCTTCATCTGGAGCTCGGCGTGGAATCCCGTCACGAACAAGTTCGGGGCACTGCCGTTCATCTTCGGAACAGTGGTCAGTTCGGCGATCGCGATCGTCGTGGCATCGGTCGTCGGGATCGCCGCCGCGGTGTTTCTTGCCGAATTCGCGCCGCCGTTCATCGCGCGGCCCATCAGCTTCCTCATCGAGCTGCTCGCTGCGGTTCCCAGCGTCGTGTTCGGGTTGTGGGGACTCTTCGTTCTCGCGCCGGTCCTCGCGAGGTCGGTCGATCCGTTTCTTGCGCATACGCTCGGGTTTTTGCCGCTGTTCTCCGGGCCGATCTACGGGGTCGGGCTGCTGACGGCCGGGCTGCTGCTGGCGCTCATGATCGTCCCGACCGTTGCCGCAATTACCCGCGACCTCATCCTGGCCGTACCGAACGAGCTGCGCGAGGCGTCGATCTCGCTCGGCGCCACCCGCTGGGAGACGACGATGCGCGTCGTCGTTCCCGCCGCGCGAGCCGGGATCATGGGCGCCTGCGTGCTCGCGCTCGGGCGCGCGCTGGGCGAGACGATCGCCGCAACGATGGTCATCGGGAATCGGCCGGCGATTTCGGCGTCGCTGTTCGCTCCGTCGTACACGCTCTCGAGCGTGATCGCGAACGAATTCACCGAAGCGACGTCGTCGCTCTACATCAGCGCGCTGCTCGAGCTCGGCCTCATCCTGTTCGTCATCAGCGTGATCGTGAACGGTTCGGCGCGGCTGTTGATGTTCTCGATGCTGCGCAGGGAGCGTCCCCGGTGATCGCCGGTGCGCGTTTGGAGCCTGGCCGGCGCTATCGCGGACTCGCCGGGGTCCTGGTGACGGGATTCTGCTCCGCCTTGGCTGCGGGCCTCCTGATCGTCCTGCTCGGATACGTCATCGCACAGGGTTGGACCGCGATCAACCCGTCGTTCTTGACGCAGCTTCCGCGTCCGGTGGGCGTCACGGGAGGCGGTGTTGCGAACGGTATCGTCGGCAGTGTGATCATCGTCGGCATCGCGACCTTGATGGCCATGCCGATCGGGATCCTCACCGGGCTCTATCTGGCCGTGTACGGCCGCGGATTCGCCGCGGAATTCATCCGCTTCCTGGCCGAGGTCCTCTCCGGCTTGCCGAGCATCGCGATCGGTTTGTTCGCATACACACTGTTCGTGCAGCCGTTCGGACACTTCTCGGGATTCTCGGCAGCGTTCGCGTTCACCGTGCTGATGCTGCCGTTGATGGTACGTACGTCCGAAGAGGCGATTCGCGGCGTTCCGATTGCCGTGCGGGAAGGTGCGCTGGCCTTAGGCCTTCCGGATTACGGCGGCGTGCTCCATGTCGTGCTCCCCGCGGCACGACCGCTGATCGTGACCGGACTGTTGCTGGCGATCGCGCGGGTGACCGGTGAGACGGCGCCGCTCCTCTTCACCGCCTTTGGGAGCCAGTTCTGGGAGGCGAATCCCGGAGCTCCGATGGCCGAACTCTCGCTGCAGATATTCACCTACGCGATCTCCCCGTACGACGATTGGCACCGCCAAGCATGGGGTGGTGCGCTGCTCCTCATCGCCGCCGTGCTCGTGCTCAATATCGGCGCACGTCTCGCGTTGAGCCGCGGCAGTAAGCGGCGTTGATCGTGCAGGCTGCGATCCCGGTCAAGAACGCCGCACCCGCCGGCGGCGAGGTCGTTCTGAGCGCGCGTTCCGTCAGCGCGTGGTACGGCCCGAAGCTCGCGATTCGAGACGTGAGCATGGACTTCAAGCGAAACTCCATCACGGCGCTGATGGGCCCCTCCGGTTGCGGGAAAACGACGTTCCTGCGGTGCCTGAACCGAATCCACGAATCGGCGCTCGGTACGCGAGCATCCGGGGAGGTACTGCTGGACGGCGCGGACATCTACAGTCGCGGCGCCGACCCGATCGTCACCCGGCGCCGCATCGGAATGGTGTTCCAGCGCCCCAATCCCTTCCCGACGATGTCGATCATCAACAACGTCGTCGCCGGCCCCCGCTACACCGGGATCACGCGCGACCCTCTCGAGCTCAGTGAAATCGCCGAGCAGGCACTTCGCCGCGCTGCGCTGTTCGATGAAGTGAAAGACAAGCTCAAGGCGCCGGCAGCGTCGCTCTCCGGAGGACAGCAGCAGCGATTGTGCATCGCGCGGGCGCTTGCCGTGAAGCCGGAAGTGCTGTTGATGGACGAGCCGACATCGGCTCTCGACCCTCTCTCGACGCTGAAAATCGAAGAGCTGATGCAGGATCTCGCCGTCGACTTCACCGTCGTCATCGTCACGCACAATCTTCAGCAGGCGGCGCGCGTCTCGCAATTCGCTGCGTTCATGCTCGGCGATGAGGATCGTGTCGGGGCGCTCGTCGAGTTCGCTCCGACCGAGAGGATCTTCACGCATCCCCAAGATCCGCGGACCGAGGACTACATCACGGGTCGCTTGGGATGATGAAGTCATGGGCGAGCGCGGGCGCCTCGGAGGCATCCGGCACAGCCGTCAAGGTCTGCGTTCGGGACTTGAACGTGTACTACGGCAGCCTGCACGCAATCAGGGATGCCGCTCTGGACGTCCAAGCGAAGCAGGTCACGGCGCTGATCGGGCCGTCGGGGTGCGGCAAGTCGACGTTTCTCCGCGCGCTAAACCGCCTGCACGATGCGACGCCGGGGGCTCGTGTCGAGGGAACCGTCGAGATCGACGGCATCGACATCTATTCGGACGCCGTCGATCCCATCGTCATGCGGCGCCGGGTCGGCATGGTATTTCAGCGCCCCAATCCGTTTCTGATGTCGATATACCAGAACGTCGCGTACGGTCCGCGGGTCAACGGAGAACGAGACCGCGCCAAGCTCGACGAGATCGTCGAGGACAGCCTGCGGCGCGCTGCGCTTTGGAACGAGGTCAAGGACCGGCTCAACGAGTCGGGCGTCGCGCTCTCGGGCGGACAGCAACAGCGTCTCTGCGTCGCCCGCGTGCTGGCGTTGCGTCCTGAAGTCATCTTGATGGACGAACCTGCCTCCGCGCTCGATCCCATCGCCACAGTCAAAATCGAAGAGCTGATCGCGCAACTGCGCGAAGATTTCACCGTCGTCATCGTCACCCACTCCATGGCGCAGGCCGGCCGCGTCTCAGATCGCACGGCATTCTTCCTCGACGGCGTCATCGTCGAGGACGGCCCGACGAATCGCATCTTCACGCGCCCGAAAGATCCGCGTACCGAGGACTACATCACCGGGCGATTCGGCTAAAAGGGTCACGTTCGTGACCGAGGGATTATCGCTCTCATTACGCGCTCATAACCTCGTCCTAAGGTCCGCACCGCTATAATTCGCGGGTGTTCGTCCGGGCTTTTCGCTCATTCGAGATTGCGGTTACGATTGCCGGCGCTGCGGTCGTTCTGGTGACCACGATGCTCGTCGGCGTCGGCGGGTACTTGAGCGCAAATCATGAGCTGCAGGTGCAGATCGCGGCTCGATCGGCATCGGAAAGCCGGCAGACCATGGCGGCGATCGATGCGTACCTCGCAGCGCGAAAAGCGGAGATCGGAGCGCTGGCGTTTCGCGACCTTGCCATCAAGGGCCTCACGCAAAAAGAACGCCTCGCAACGCTGACCGATTTCATCAACGCCTTCGGCCGCACGAGGTACGCCGACCTTTCGGCCGTGTCCGCGCACCGGCGGCGTGGAGAGCGCGACCAACTTGCCCGATTTCAATTGGAAAGATGCGGCGCAATCCGCATTGTTGAAGGGCGATCAGGCAGGCATCTCCGACGTCGTTCTTTTTCACGATCAGCCGCGCCCGATGTTCGTCGTTCACGTTCCGATCACCGAGGAAAGCGGGAAGATCGAGTCGGTCCTGATCGCGCGTCTCGCTCTCTCGGAGATCGACGCGATCCTTCAAAACGTGCTGCTCCAGGACGGCAGCGAAATCGTACTTGAGCAGGTCGCCTTTGCCGCGTTCTGGTGCGCTCGGCGGGTCGCTCGCCCGGTGAAGGAGGCCGCGGCAGCAGCGCGCGCGCTCGCCCGCGGCGACCTCGACGCACGCCTTCAAACGGGTACCGTGCCGGTCATCGAGATCGACGGAAATGGCGGCGGCGTTCAACACGATGTCCGAGCGCGTCGGTTCGCTCGTGCGCGAGATGGAACGGGCCTCGAGCGACGTGGACGAAGCCGCGGCGAACGGCCTGCACGTGGCACGCGACGCCGACCGAGCGGCGAGCCGGCAAGCGGAGCTCGTGCAAGAGATCGGCGGCGCCTTGCGTGACGTCGGGGCGAACGTCGACGTCCTCGCCGCGGGATGCGACCGGCTCGAGCAGTAGTCGGCACAAGGTCTGGACGCGTTCGGCCGTCTCGCGGACGATGTCGGCGAGGCGACGGTGGCGCTCTCGAAGCTGCAGGCGATCGTCCCCGAACCGAACGCGGCCGGCCGCGCGCTCACCGGTCAGGCGCGAGACGTCGTACAGCGGACGGAACTCTGCGGCCAACAAGCGGAGCGCGCGAACGACGCTGCCCGTGACGGCGGAAGTGCGATCGAGCTGCTGGTGGCGGACATGCGCACGATCGCCCAACGTTTGGTGGTCACGGTCGGCTGTCTCAATACGCTGGCACATTCGACCGGGACGGCGATTCGGGCCCAGCTCGCGGTCGTTGTCGACGTTTCGGCTTCGCCGTGATCGCGGACGAGCTGCACAAGCTTGCAAACCATTCGAAGACCGCGGCGGCGCAAGTGGGAACGCTCGTGGGCGAGGTGCTCCGCGAGACCGAAGCCGTCACCGAGGATACGCGTGACGCCACCGCCGGCGCGGAGGCGAGTATCCGGCGCGCGAGCGAGACGACCGACGCCTTTGCGCGGGTCGTCGGGGAAATCGGAAAAACGTCCGCGGCGGTGGCCGAAATCGGTTCGATCGCGCGCGAGCAAGCCGTGCGGGCGGCACAAGTCGAAGATGCGGCGATGCGGCTGAACGCCGTCTCCGTCGCATCCGGAGAAGCGATGCATCGCGTCGTGGAATCGTCCGATGCAATCGCTCGTAGTGCGGGCGCGGCCCGTGAAGTCGCGACCGCCGTCGTCGCTTCGGCCGCGTTCCAACGCTCGGTCCACGCCAACGTCATCGCGAGCGTCGGCCACATCGACGCGGCCGGGCGGGCCAGCTCTTAGCCGGTGTCACGGCGTTCCGGCAGCCTTCCGCGCCGGAGCCCTCCGCGCCGCTCGAGCCGCCGTCCTATCCTGCACGTCCCGCGATGTTCGGTCTCCCGACGCCCGAAGTGTCGGCCTGAGGGACCTTCGCGGCGGAATGGTCGCGTCTCGCATCCAAGTCGTACTGATGGGAAACGAGAAGCGAGGCCGATGGTCCGCGTCGTGAGGCCCGACGACGCGGAGGCGATCGCGGCCATCTACGCCCCGATCGTCGAGCGGACCGCGATCTCATTCGAAGAGGTCGCCCCGAGCATCGACGACACGCGCGCGCGCATCGAGGAAATCGGAGAGACGTGGCCGTGGCTGGTGTTCGACGACGGCGGCGGCGTGCTGGCCTACGCGTACGCGAGCGGGCACCGTACGCGCGCGGCCTATCGCTGGTCGGTCGACGTCTCGGCGTACGTTCGCGAGGACGCGCGCGGGCGCGGTCTGGCTCGCGCACTCTACGAGGTGCTCTTCGGCATCCTCGCCGCGCAGGGTTTCCATCGCGCGTACGCCGGCATCGGCCTCCCGAATGAGGCGAGCATAGCGCTGCACCGGTCGGTCGGCTTCGAGCCGGTCGGTGTCTATCGCGAGGTCGGCTACAAGTTCGGCGCGTGGCGCGACGTGTCGTGGTGGGAACGCGCGCTCGGGTCCGCGGGCACGCCGCCTGACCCGATTCCGCTCTCGGCGCTCGCTCCAGCCGTGCTCGACGAACTGCTCAGACCACGACCGTCACGAGCTCGTTGACCGGGACTTCGAGTGCGCCCGATTTCTTCTCAGCGCAAGCAGGCGACCGCAAAACCGCGGTCTGGATGATCCGGCGAACGGTCGCGGCGAAGAGCGCGCGGATGAGTTCTCTGAGCGAGCCCGCCGTCCGCCCGCGGACCTCGGTCATCCCGCCGACGATGCGCGCGCTCAGGAAGGCTGCCGCTGCGCCGGGATTCACGCTGGAGCATATCCCGGTTCCGGAAATCGGGCCCAGCGACGTGCTGATTCGGGTGAAAACCGTCGGCCTCTGCGGCACCGACCTGCACATCTACGGCTGGGATCACTGGGCCCAGCGACGGGTCAAGCCGCCGCTGACCATCGGCCACGAGTTCATGGGCGTGGTCGCCGCGGTCGGCGCCGCCGTGCGCGCGTTCGCGGTCGGCGACCGCGTGTCGGCCGAGGGCCACATCGCCTGCGGCGTCTGTCGCCTGTGCCGCACCGGACAAGCGCACATCTGCGAACGCGTGCAGATCATCGGCGTCGACACCGACGGCGCGTTCGCCGACTACATCCGCATGCCGGAGTCGAACGTCTGGAAACTCGACCCTTCGATCCCCGACGCGTGGGCGGCCGTGTTCGATCCGCTCGGCAACGCCGTGCATACCGTCATGGCCGCCGACGTCTCGGTGAAGTCGGTCGTCATCACCGGCGTCGGCTCGATCGGGCTGATGGCGATTCCGGTCGCACGCGCCGCCGGGGCAGCGAAGGTTTTCGCGGTCGACGTCAACCCGCAGAAACTCGCCCTCGCCGCGCGAGTCGGGGCCGACGCGACGTTCCTCGCGACGCAGCCGGATCTCGTCGACGACATCATCGGCCGAACCGGCGGCGACGGCGTCGACGTGCTGCTCGAGATGTCCGGCTCCGGATCGGCGATCGACAACGGCCTCGCGATGGTGCGCAACGGCGGCGTCGCCGCGCTGCTCGGCATCCCGTCGGACGACATCGAGATCAACCTCGCCGAACGCATCATCTTCAAAGGGCTCACGGTGCTCGGGATCAACGGGCGGCGCATGTTCGAGACGTGGTATCAGACGCAGTCACTCGTGACGAGCGGCCGCGTCGACTTGACGCCGATCATCACGCACGAGCTCGGGTTCGAGGAGTTCGATCGTGCGTTCGGATTGATGAAATCCGGCGAGGCCGCGAAGATTGTGCTCACGCTCTGACACTCGGCTGGTGAGGTGGCTGCGTTGCGGGGGCGGTGCACCACCGCGGCGGGGACGCGCCGCTCGCACTTCCTGTGCGAGCGGCGCTCGGTTTCGTCTCGCTCTCGTCCATCCTGGACTCCGCTCGCCGAAAACGCCCCGCCGCTGGTGATGCACCGCCCCCGCAACGCAGCGAACATGGTGGCTTTTCGGTCAGAGCCCTCGGTGTCGGCAGGATGGTGCAAGGTCATCCCGACAATGCACCGTGCGCTGCCGTCTGCGGCTAGAGTTGGATGATGCGGAGGTCGGTTCGGATGAGGGTTTTTACGTGCGCTATGGGGACGTGTTGGTGGGCTAGCGTTCGGTCGCCGGAGCGGACGGCGAGGTCGTAGCTGCCGGGGATGACGCCGTGGACGACGTAGGCGCCGGCGTTGTCGGTGCGGGTCGTGTAGGCGGCTCCCCCGTTTTCGGCGTTGAGGTGGATGGTGGCGTTGGGCACGGCTAAGCCTACGCGGTCGCGCACGAAGCCGGCTATGGCGGTCGACGGCTCACCGTCGAGGGGCTGGCCCTCACCGGGGATCAGGCCGCGGACCAGCGACTGGCGGTAGCCGGCGAGAACGCCGACGCCGCGGACGAAGAGCGAGAGGTAGCCTCGGGCGGAGATCACCAGATCGTAGACGCCCTCCGGCAGGTCGGCTGTGAAGGTCCCTTGCTCGTCCGCGTTGAGGACCGAGACGCGTTCGTTGCGCCAGATGCAGGTCACCCGGGCGCCCGCCAGCGGAACGCTCGAACGGCGGTCCAGGAGCGTACAGTGCAGCGTTCCGAAGGTCACCCTCACCACGAACGTATCGGCGAGCAAGCGGCTGGAGAACACGTTTGCGACCGCCTCACGGAGACTTGATGAACACCGCCTTCGATGCCCGCCTCACCGCCGAACTCGACGCCCTGCGTGCCGCCGGCACGTACAAACGCCTGCGACACCTCACTGGGCCGATGGCCGCGGAGGTGCACATGGAGGAGGCCGGCGACGTCATCGTCCTTTCTTCGAACAACTACCTCGGGTTGGCGGATCATCCTGACGTCGTCCGCGCTGGGATCGAGGGACTGCAGAAGTACGGGGCCGGCACCGCGTCGGTGCGCTTCATCTGCGGCACGTTCGACATCCATCGCGATCTCGAGAACAAGATCGCCTCGGTCTTCGGATTCGACGCGTCGTTGTCGTACGTCTCGTGCTGGGCGGCGAACGAGGGGCTGATCCCGACGATTGCAACGGCGGGAAATACGATCGTCTCCGACGAGCTCAATCATGCCTCGATCATCGACGGCTGCCGGCTGGCGAGTGCGAAGAAAACCCGCTACAAGCACGGCGACATGGCGGATCTCGAACAGAAGCTGCGCGAGGCCGAGGGGACGGCGTTCATCATCACCGACGGCGTGTTTTCGATGGAAGGGTCGATCGCGAAGCTGCCCGAGATCGTCGCATTGGCGGAGCGGTACGGCGCGGTGACGATCGTCGACGACTCGCACGGGACGGGCGTGATGGGCAAGACGGGCCGCGGGACGATCGAGCATTTCGGGCTCGAGGGGAAGATCGATATCCTCACCGGCACGCTCGGAAAGGCGCTGGGCGGCGGTGCCGGCGGCTTCGTCGCCGGTTCGCAGGCGCTGGTCGATACACTCGTTCAGCGTTCGCGCACGCAACTGTTTTCGAACGCGCTGCCGGCGACGATTGCGGCCAGTGCCCTCAAAGCGATCGAGCTGCTCGAATCGCAGCCGCACTTGGTGGAGACGCAGCGCGAGAACATCCGGTATTTCCGCGAGGGGCTCACGCGGCTGGGCTTCGAGCCGCTCGCAGGGCCGAGCGCGATCGTTCCAATCATCGTCGGCGACACCGCGTTCGCGATCGCCATGAGCGACCGGCTGCTGCAGGCGGGCGTCTTCGTGACGGGGTTCGGGTTCCCGGTCGTCCCCGAAGGGACGGCGCGCATCCGCGTCCAGATCTCCAGCGACTTGAACCGTGCCCAACTCGACCGTGCGCTGGCCGCCTTCGAAAAGGTCGGCACGGAGCTCGGCGTCATCGGGAAGACCGTCCGCGCGTAAACGATCTGCGCGGAGTCTGCGACGACTGTCGCATCGCTGCGGTGCGGCCTTCACCGTTCGTCGGGTGAGGTCGCGCGCGCGGCGCGCTACTATGGACCATGCAATCAGCACCGCTCCGTACGGCGACGGCGCTCGTCGCGTTCGCCGCTTTCCTACCGTTTGCAGCGCTCGCCGCCGCGAAGCCGTTCGTCGGCCCGACCGGTTGGGACCACGCCGTCGGCGCGGTCGCCGCGCAGCCGCTGCCCCGCGCGCAAGAGACGTGGAAAAAGAGCGACGGCGAGCAACTCATCTACCTCACCGACGGCGGCCTCGCCTACGACGACATCGTAGCGCTCGTGAAGAAGAACATCGCGGACAACGCGATCAAGACCGCAGTCGACAAAGACCGTACCTGCGACGGACATCGCGCGCACGAGGTCGAGATGACGTTCTCGCCGACCATCGTGCATCAGATCATCATCGACAATGCACCGGGCGTCACGAAGCTCACGTACACGCGTCCGGACGGAATGGCAACCAGCACCGAAGCGAACGGAGCGCTCGCGACGTATTGCGGGCCGTAGCGGCGCCGAGGATCACGTCGCACGGAAGCGCGACGGTCGCACAGTCTCCTGCAGGCCAATGCTTCGCGCGAGCCGCCGGCGAGCGCGCCGGAGGGACACGAGCCGACCTTGCCGCCGAAGAGCATCCGCGGGTTCTCGCCGTACGCCTCGATATTTTGATCGATGGGTCCAAGCCAATCATCGGACAGAACTTGGTCCACCTTGACGACGGTGCCGACGGGGCCGGTTTGCTCATCTTGCGGCGCCGGTTCGACGACGCGCTCAAATGTTAGCGAATAGCGTTCACAAGTCCAGCCGTTCATGGAGTTCTGGCTTGAGGTGGAGATCAGGCATAGACTGAGCGATTCAGAGAATGCGGATCGAAAGGGCGTCGGGTATTCGGCTAAAGCGCTCCCGCAGCCACCAACATTTCGTGGTAGCGCTGCTCGTCGATACCGTGCCGTTGATCCTTTGCAAGTGATGATTCGGACTGCGGTTGTAAGATAAACTCGGGACGGTCGCCGCCAAGGCCAAACTTGATCAGAACGCGCTCGTTGGCGGCGTCGTCGTAACCGGGAATCTCATTCGCCAAAGTACCGCTCTGCGGAGCCTCATCCGAGGCATCGGAATCGTAGATTTCCAAATAGCGCTCGAAGACTGCAGGCTCAACCTCGGCCCAGAGGCCCCACGCAAATTCGTCCTCGCGCTCCACCAACGGAATGAGCAGAATACCGCGGATGAAGCAGCGGCCATCCATCTTGCAAAGGTGCGTTGTGAACTTCGCGCGGGCCTCGCGTTCGGACTCGGGGATTGCCCAAACGGCGTCGGGCAGCGTGAAGCCGCGGTCGGTAGGATACCCTTCGCGCGCCGTCCCGCATTGTGTGCAATCGAACCCCGGCTTCGCTTCCATCGCTCCGCCCGGCTTCCCTGACTCTCGTACGGACGCCTTACGACGTTTGGACCAGAAAGTCGGCACTGGAAACGAAACAGGTCCAGAAAGCTTGCACTTTCTGGACCTGTAGTTGGTTGCGGGGACAGGATTTGAACCTGTGACCTTCGGGTTATGAGCCCGACGAGCTACCGGACTGCTCCACCCCGCGACGGGCGACGGTAAGTATACGACGGCAGTCGAAGCAATGTCAACGATGGCGATCGACCTTGCGACGTTGCCCAAAGTCCAGCTGCACTGCCACCTCGAAGGAACCGTGCGCGCTGCGACGTTTCGCGCACTGGCGGCGAAATATCATGTCGCCCTAGGCGACCGAGCCGATCCCGCACGCACGTATGCCTTCACGACGTTCGGCGAGTTCCTGCTCCTCTTTGCGAAAGTCGCCGAGACGCTGCGCGAGCCCGACGACTTCGCGCGCATCGCGCGCGACTACGTCGTCGACGCCGCGGCACAGGGCGTCGCCTACGCGGAGATCTTCGTCTCGCCCTCGGTCTGGACGTTCTTTCACAAGACGCTCGACGTGCGCGCGACGATCGAGGCGATCCGGACGGCGCTGGACGACTCCGGCCGGCCGCTCGGGATCGAGGTCGCGCTGATCGCCGACCTCACCCGGAACTTCGGCGTCGAGAAGGCCGAGGCGTCGGCGCGCGAGGCGGTCGCGCTGCGCGAACTGGGCGTGATCGGGGTCGGTCTCGGCGGTGACGAGGCCAACTACCCGCCGGAGCTCTACGAGCGTGCCTATGCGATTGCGCGCGAGGGCGGGCTGCACGGGGTCGTCCATGCCGGCGAAGCAGCCGGTGCGGCCAGCGTGCGCGCCGCCGTCGAGGTGCTGAAGGCGGAGCGCATCGGGCACGGCGTGCGCGCGATCGAAGATCCGGCCGTGGTCGCTCTGCTCGCCGAGCGCCGGATCCCGCTCGAGGTGTGTCCGACCTCGAATCGCCTGACCGGCGCGGCTCCGGCGAACGCGGCGCACCCGCTCGGGGCGCTCGACGCCGCGGGCTGCATCGTTACGATCGACGCCGACGATCCGGCGATGTTCGGGACGACCCTGCTCGACGAATATCGCTGGGTCGCCGGCGCGTTCGGCGAGGACGCGGTCGTTCGTTTCGCTCGCAACGCGATCGATGCGTCGTTCGCACCGGCGCACGCGAAGGCTGCCCTGCGCGAAAGATTCGAGCGGTCCCGGAACTCCGCGGTCCTGAGTCGAAGTCGGTAGGGCATGCCCGGCCACACCCATTTCGAGGAGTCGACCGAGGAGTATCTCGAGGCCGTCTATCGCCTGGAGCGCGAAGGTCCGGGCGTCACGACCTCTGGGCTGGCGGCCGATCTCGGCGTTGCGCCGGCCTCGGTCTCCGGGATGCTCAAGAAACTTGCCTCAGAGGGATATCTCACCTACGAGGCGCGCGGTCAGGCGTCGCTGACCCGCCGCGGCCTCGGCGTCGCCGTGCGGGTGATCCGGCGGAACCGGCTCGCCGAGGTCTTTTTGCACCGCATCCTCGGCATGCCGTGGGACGAAGTCCACGAGGAAGCGTGCCGGCTCGAGCATGCGATCTCGGAGCGCGTCGAGGAACGTCTCGTCTCCGTGTTGGGGGACCCGCAAGTCTGCCCGCACGGCCACGCGATCCCGCCGGCCGATCTGAGCGACGTCCCGGCGCGCCTCTCGCTGCGGCTCGCCGATGCGCTCGCCGGCGCGACCGTGCGCGTCCTCGAGGTGGTCGAGGATGCGCCCGAGACGCTGCGCTACCTCGACCGGGTAGGCTTGCGCCCCGGCGCCACCGTGCGGATCGTGGAACGCGGGCCGGTCGGCGGCCCGATCACCGTCGAAGGCGCCGCCGGCCGCGCCGCGATCTCGCTCGAACTGGCCGGGTCGATCGCGGTAGCGACGGAGACCCCGGCGCTCCGCGCGTGACCGCAACCAGCCGACGCGTCAGCCTCACCAACATCCTCGTCGCGATCAACGTGATCGCGTACGTGTGGGAACTCGCCACGGGCGGCACCGAGGGCCCCGGTGTTGCCCGCTTCATTCTTTTCGGCCCAGCGGTGGCGCAAGGCGAATGGTGGCGGATCGTCACGGGCGCGTTTCTCCACGGCAGCATTCCGCATATCGCGCTCAACATGTTCGCGCTCTTTCAGGTCGGGAACATCGTGGAGCAGCTCTTCGGGCGCACTCGCTTCGCGCTGCTCTACGCGGTGTGCATCGTCGGCTCGGGACTTGCCGTGCTGGAATACAACTACAACGTGCCGACGCTCGGCGCGAGCGGCGCGATTTTCGGCTTGTTCGGCGCGCTCGTGGCCGTCGGTTTGCGGCTGGGCAAACGAGGCCGCGGGCTCATCGGTCAGGTTCTGCCGGTTATCGTGATCAACTTGGCGTTCACGTACGCGATCCCGGGAATCTCCGCTGCGGCGCACGTGGGGGGTCTCATCACCGGACTGGTGGCCGGTCTCGTGCTTTTCATGGTGCCGTCGCGTCAGCGCGAAGCGGCGTATGCCTATGCGTTCGCGCCCGCCGAAAACGCGACCGCGGTGCAGACGATCGAACAGCCGCCCGAAGAAGGTCAGCCCGTTCACCGGCAGCCGCACCCTTGAAACTCGTCGACGACGCGTTCGCGCCCGGCGGCCCGATCGCGCGTTCGCTGCCGGGCTTCGAAGCGCGCGAGGGCCAAGTCCGCATGGCGCACCTGATCCAGCGCGGCTTTCTCGAAAACGTGCATACCATCGTCGAGGCCGGAACCGGCGTCGGCAAATCGCTCGCCTACCTCGTGCCTGCGCTGCGCGCCGGCGCGCGCGTCGTGGTCTCGACCGGCACGATCGCGCTGCAGGAACAGCTCGTTCGCAAGGACATTCCGCTCGTCACCAAGGCGCTCGGCATCGAAGCGCGCGTCGTGCTGCTCAAAGGGCGCAACCACTACCTGTGCCGGGCGAAATTCGAGAAAGAGAGTGGTGCGCGCTTGATCGCACCGTCGCTCGCGCTCGAGCGGTTGTGGGCGTGGGCGGAGACGACGCAAACCGGCGATCGCGCGGAACTCGAGTTCACGCCGCGCGGCGAAGACTGGGAGACGCTCGACGCCGATGCCGACGATTGCGTCGGCGAATACTGCAGCCGCTTCGCCGACTGCCATTTCTTCGCCAAACGGGATGCGGCGCGGTTCGCCGACGTCGTCGTCGTGAACCACGCGCTGTTCTTCCTCGATCTCGTCAGCGGCGGGGCGCTGCTGCCGGCCTACGACTTCGTGGTGCTCGATGAGGCGCACCAGGCCGAGAAATACGCCACCGCCGCGTTGACCGCAACGCTATCGCCGCTCACCGTGAACCGCATGATGCGCAAGCTGCATCGGACGTACGCGATTCCCGGCGCGCACGACGCCGAGCTCGACGAGGGGATGCGGCGGCTGCAGCAGACGCTGGCCGGTGTTCCGGGCGATCGCTATCCGATCGCGGCGAACGAGGGCGTGCACGACGTGCTCGCGCCGTTGCGCGAGACGTTCTACCGCCTCGAGAACTGGGTCCACGCGCACTGGAAGGACGGGCTGCGCCGGCCGACCGACAACGAGTCCGAAGCCGAGCGGCGCCGCGATCTCGCGCTGCGCGCGATCGCGGCCAACGTCGCGACCGTCGACCGCATCGAAGGCGCGGCGGTGCAGGCCCAGAGCGGTGGCGTGGCGGCGGATGAGATCGACGCGGTCGCCTGGGTCGAGCGCGGCGAGGGCGACGCGCGCTACGAGATCAACGCGGCGCCGTTTCAAGTCGCGGACTTCCTGCGCGCGTCGCTCTTCGCGCGGACCCGCAGCGTCGTGTTGACGAGCGCGACCATCTCGACCAGCGGGCTGCGGCAGGCGCCGGGCGAGAGCGTGTTCGCGTTTCTGCGCGCGTCGCTGGGCATCGACGACGCCCAGGAACTCGTCGCGCCGTCGCCGTTCGACTACGCGAAGCAGGCGCGGCTCTACGTGGCGCCGCCGTCGCTCAACCCGAAGAGCGCCGACTTCGCCCGTCGCGCCGCTCCGCTGATCGAAGAGATCCTCGACCGTACCGGCGGACGCGCCTTCGTGCTCTTCACGTCGTACGCGCGCTTGCGCGAAGTGCACGCGCTGCTGCGCGACCGCCTCGCGTTTCCGGTCAAAGTGCAGGGGGAGCTGCCGCGGACCGCGCTGTTGGAGTGGTTCCGCTCGACCCGCGCGGCAGTGCTGTTCGCGACCGGAACGTTTTGGGAGGGGATCGACGTCGTCGGCGATGCGCTCTCGTGCGTCGTGATCGATCGGCTGCCGTTTCCCTCGCCGGGTGAGCCGCTGGTTGCAGCGCGCTTGGCGGCGCTCGAGGCCAAAGGCCGCTCCGGATTCGAGCACTACATGATCCCCAGCGCCATCGTTCGCTTGAAGCAAGGCTTCGGGCGGCTCATCCGCTCGACGACCGACCGAGGGGTCGTCGCACTGCTCGACGGTCGCGCCGCGTCGATGGGCTATGGCGCGACGATCGTCGACGCGCTTCCGCCGGCGACGCGCATCCGCGATCTGAGCGCGCTCGACGAGCTCTTCCGCGAGGTGTGACCCGGCACGCTCGTTATAGCGTATCGAGCGGACGTTAATCAGAACATGGACCGCGTCGAGCTTCGGACTTCCCCAGCGGACGCTCACGACGCGTCCTGCTGGCATTGCGGGCGTGCGGTGGTAGGACGGCGTGTAGCGCGGTATCTGTATCCCGGCGATCGGCCGCGAACGGCGATCGTCGAAGACTGGCATTCCTGCGCGTGCGGGGCGTTTCAAAACCTGCGCCGTCCGACCGAGATCAACGTCTCGGCACGCGAGCGCAAGTAGCCCACGCGTCGGCACGCTCGCCGCTCCGCTGCCGGCGTCCGCGTGGGGAGCGCAGCGGCACCGCATCGTGAACGGGGCCGCCATCCGCGCGCTGCCCGACTCGGTTCCGGGGTTCCTGCGGTCCGCGGCCAACGTGCGTTCTTCCACTTCGATCGCGGCATTCGCGAGCCGTTCACGGTGCGCGACGTCGGGAATTGGGGTCATTTCGTCGCCGATGCGTCGCAGCCGCTCCACGTGAGCGTCCACTTCAATCCGCCCGCCTCGGTGTACGACATCGAAAGCGGCGTCGTCGTACCGACGCGCACCAACGTCGGCCTGGGCGACTAAGAAGAGGCCTCAGTCTTCTTTCGACGCTTCCGTTTGCGCGCGTTGCTGCAGTTCGGCGACGATCGAGGAGTCGGCGAGGGTCGTGGTGTCGCCGAGCATGCGGCCTTCGGCGATGTCGCGCAGGAGGCGGCGCATGATCTTTCCCGAGCGCGTCTTCGGCAGTTCCTGGGTGAACGTCAGGTACTTCGGACGGCAGAACTTGCCGAGTTTCTCCGCGACGTGGTCGCGCAGCTCGTTGGCTAAATTCTCGGAGCCGGCGAAACCCGCTTTGAGGCTGACGAACGCGCAGATCGCCTGACCGGTGATCTCGTCGTTGCGGCCGACGACGGCGGCTTCGGCGACGGCAGGATGATCGACCAGGGCCGACTCGACCTCGGTCGTGGAGATGCGATGACCGCTGACGTTCATCACGTCGTCGATGCGGCCGAGGAACCAGTAGTCGCCCTCGTCGTCGCGCTTGCAGCCGTCGCCGGCGAGGTACATGTGCGGGAACTTCGACCAGTACGTCTGCGTGTAGCGCTCGTCGTCGCCGTAGATGCCGCGGAGCATCGCCGGCCACGGACGCTTCAGCACGACGTATCCGCCGCCGCCGAGCGGTACCGACTCACCGGCGTCGTTGACCAGATCGGCTTGGATGCCCGGGAACGGCTTGGTCGCCGAACCGGGCTTGAGCGTCGTGATCCCCGGCAGGGGGGTGATCATGATCGCGCCCGTTTCCGTCTGCCACCAGGTGTCGACGACCGGGCAGCGTCCGCCGCCGATGTGCGTGTGATACCACATCCACGCTTCGGGATTGATCGGCTCGCCGACGCTTCCGAGGAGCCGCAGCGACGAGAGGTCGTGCTTCTCGACGTACTCGGTCCCCCACTTCATGAACGTGCGGATCGCGGTCGGCGCGGTGTAGAGAATGGTGACCCCGTAGCGCTCGATGATCTCCCACAGCCGGTCCTTGTCGGGATAGTCCGGCGTGCCTTCGTAGATCACGCTCGTCGCACCGTTGCAGAGCGGGCCGTACACGATGTACGAATGTCCGGTGACCCAGCCGATGTCGGCCGCGCACCAGTACACGTCGGTGTCTTCCTTCAAATCGAAGACGAGCTTGTGCGTCGCCGTCACCCCGGTCAAGTAGCCGCCGGTGGTGTGCTTGATCCCCTTCGGCTTGGCCGTCGTCCCCGACGTGTAGAGCAGGTAGAGCAAATCTTCCGCGTTCATGCGCTCGGGCTCGCAGCTCGAAGGCTGATCGCGGACGACGTCGTCCCACCAGACGTCGCGGCCCGGCTGCATCTCGACCGGGTCGCCGATGCGCTTCGCGACGATCACGTGCTGAAGCGAGGGCATTCCCTTGGCGATCGCCTCGTCGCAATTCAGCTTGAGGTGGACCTTGTTGCCGCGGCGCCAGCCCTGATCGGCGGTGATGAGCGCGACACACGCGGAGTCGTTTACGCGGTCGACGATCGAGTCCGGCGAGAAGCCGCCGAAGATGACCGAGTGCGCGGCGCCGATGCGCGCGCAGGCCAACATCGCGATCGGCAGTTCGACGATCATCGGCATGTAGATGGCGACCCGGTCGCCCTTCTTGATGCCGAGCTTCCGCAGTCCGTTGGCGAAACGGCAGACTTCGTCGAGCAGCTGTCCGTAGGTGACGGTCCAGCGATCGCCGGGCTCACCTTCGTAGTAGAACGCCACCTTGGCGGCCTTGCCGGCCCGCACGTGGCGGTCGAGCGCGTTGACCGACGCGTTGAGCTCGCCGTCGCCGAACCACTTCGCGAACGGCTCGTTCCATTCCAGGATCGTGGAAGGCGGCGTCATCCATTCGAGCTTGTCGGCCCACGATTTCCAGAACGTCTGATAGTCGCGTTCCGCGTCTTCGTAGATGCCGGGCTGCGCGTTGGCCTGCGCCGCGAACGCGGGCGGCGGTGCGAATCGGCGGCCTTCGGTGAGGAGGGCTTCGATGGCATCCGTGTTCGGCGGGCTCTGCATGCGGCGGGATTCGTTTCGCTCGCGGAGCAACCCCCCGATCATGGTGCGCTGGAGCGACGGTCTCTACGGCGGGCTGATCGCCGGTTTGACGAGCGCGATCTTCTATGCGGTCGTCGCGGTGGCGTGGCTGCGCGAGGCGACGCTGGGTGAATTCTTCTCCCAGCCGGCGCAAGCGCTGCCCCCGTTCCACGGTGCTCCCGGCTCGGCGCTGCTCGCGACGTTCGGGTTCGTCGTGTACCTGTTGACGGCGGCGTTCTTCGGCGTCGTCTACGCGCTGCTGGCGCGCCGGCTGCCGTCGATGTGGCGGGCACCCACCTCGGTGTTGTGGGGGCTCGCGTACGGCGTCGTCGTGTGGTGGATTCTCAACGACGTGGTCGTTCCGGTGAGCGGCGCCACCAACGTCCAGCCGCTCTGGCAAGGGATCGTAGGGACGGTCGTTTGCTACGGAATGGTGCTTTCCGAGCTCACCACCGTCGCCCATCGGCGCGCCGGCAGCTTGACTTCCTTGACCGCCACCGGCCGGGAATGATACGCTCGCATCAAGTTTGGCACTCCTTGGGTATGACTGCTAAGGCAGTTCACCCGATGTGCCGACCGTTGAGGCAGTGAGTCCCCCGTGATCGACAAGCCCGAACTCGACAAGCGCAAAGCCTTCATCCTCGCCACCGTGGTGTACGAGTACATCAATACGGCCGAGCCGGTGGGGTCCGTGACGCTTGCCCAAAAGTACAATCTCGGGGTCAGTTCGGCGACGATCCGCAACGAGATGGCGGAACTCGAAGCGGGCGGCTATCTCGTGCAGCCGCACACTTCGGCCGGTCGGGTCCCCTCGGACGCCGGCTACCGCACCTACGTCGATCGCCTGATGCCGCCGGAGCAGCTGACCAAGGACGACACGCGGCGGATCCGCGATCGGTTCCGGGAAGCCTCACGCGAGCTCGGCGACGTCATCGAGCAGACGACGCGCCTGCTGTCCGGCTTGTCGGGGAATCTGGCGATCGCCATCGCGCCCTCGCGCGACACCCACGCGTTCAAGCACATCCAGCTGATTTGGCTCTCCGCCCGTACGAGCATGGTCGTCGTCGTGACGTCGGCCGGCGTTGCGGCGCAGCGAGTCATCGAATGGCAGACCGACGTCGCGCCCGACGACCTCACCCGCCTCTCGAACGCGTTGAACTCGCGTTTGGGCGGACGCATCATGCAAGACGTCACGGCGAATCAGCTCGACGCGATCTGCGCCGATTCGGGCGCGAGCGCGGAGATGCGTGACGCCGTTCGGAGCACGTTCGCGCAGGCGCGGCAGACCGACGAGCCGGGGCTGGCGGCGTCCGGGGCGCAGAACCTGCTCGATCAGCCCGAGTTTCACGATCTGCGCAAGCTGCGCGCGATCCTGCGCTTCGTCGAAGAACAGCGCACGCTCTACGACCTGGTCGCCGACGAGCTCGCCTCCGACGCGCCGCACAAGGGTCAGCCGCACGTGCGCATCGGCCACGAACTCGGTCCGGATGAACTCTCCGAGTGCAGCGTCGTCACGGTTCCGTACAGCTTCGGAGACCGGGGAGTCGGCGTCCTCGCCATCCTCGGTCCGCGCCGCATGCCGTATGCCCGCCTGATGGCGCTCGCGTCGGGAACCGCGCGCTCGCTGGGCGATCACCTCAACGACGTCGAAATACGGTAGGTCAGTGGCTGTCGATTATTACCAGGTTCTCGGGGTTGCGCGGGACGCGGACGAGAGCGCGATCAAACGTGCCTACCGTCAGCTCGCGCGAAAATTTCATCCCGACGTCGCGGACGACAAGGCCGCGGCGGAAACGCACTTCAAAGAGATCAACGAAGCCTACGAAGTGCTCTCGGACTCGCAGAAGCGCGCGAGTTACGACCGCTACGGCCACGCCGGCGCAGGCGGCGGTGACGCGGGATTCGGCGGGTTCGGCGCCGAGGGCTTCGGCGACATCTTCGACATGTTCTTCGGCGCCGCGCGCGGCGGCGGGCAACAGCGCCGCAACGGGCCTTCGCGCGGCAGCGACCTGCGGTACGACGTCGAGATCACGCTCGAGGAAGCGTACGCGGGCACGACGCGCGAGGTGACGTTTCGGCACCTGGCGACCTGCGCGACGTGCCGCGGGAGCGGTGCGGAGCCGGGGACGCTGATCGTGCCGTGCGATCGCTGCAGCGGCAGCGGGATCCAGCGTCAGGTGCGCCAGACCCCGCTCGGCCAATTCGTCACGCAGACCACCTGCACGAAGTGCAGCGGCGACGGACAAATCGTGCAGACCCCGTGCACGACCTGCCGCGGACGCGGCCGCGTGGAGCAGGAGAAGAACCTGCAGGTCAAGATTCCGGCGGGCGTCGACGACGGTTCGCGCATTCGCATCACCGGCAGCGGCGAGGCCGGCATTCGGGGCGGACCCGACGGCGATCTCTACGTGTACCTGAGCATCGCGCGCCACCATCTTTTCAAGCGCGACGGCCTCGACGTGCTGCTCGACGTCCCGATCGCCTTTCCGCAAGCCGCGCTCGGCGCGGAGATCGTCGTTCCCTCGCTCGACGGCGAGGTGCCGCTCCAGCTCAACGCGGGGACGCAGAGCGGTTCGACCTACCGGCTGCGCGGTCGCGGCATGCCGAGCATTCGCGGCGGCGCGAAGGGCGACCAACTGGTGACCGTGCACGTCGTCGTGCCGACCAAGATGTCGAAGCGCGAACGCGAGCTGCTCGAAGAGTACGGGCGCGCCGGCGGCGATCAGATCGAGGAGAAGTCGTTCTTCGACCGCGTCAAGGACGCGTTCCGCGCGGAGTAAAAGAGAGGCCGATGCGACTCGAACATCCCGTCGTCGTCTCGGTCGACATGCATCGCGGCCACCTCGATCCGGACGTGGCGACGCTGCCGCTCGCGGCGGAGCGCAGCCGCGCGCTGATCGCGCGCACCGCACCGATCTTCGACGCGCTGCGCGCGGCCGGCGTGCCGATCGTCCAGGTCGTGACGATCTATCGCACGCCGCGCGAATCGGAGTCCAACCCGTTCTGGGGCGGGAAGCACTCGGCGACGCGCGCTCGCTCGCACGAGCACAACCTCGCTGGTTCGCCCGGAACGCAGATCGTCCCGGAGCTCTACGCCCCCTCCGACATCGTGGTGAACACGAAGAAGCGCTACAGTGCGTACCTCCACACGGACCTCGAGTTCGTGCTGCGCGATCTCGGTGCGCGCACCGTGCTGCTCGCGGGCGTCAACACCAATAGCTGCATCCTCTGCACGTCGTTCGAGACGGTCAACCGCGACTTCGAGCTGATCGTGATGAAGGACTGCGTCGATACGATGGACGGCGAGGAAGCACATCGCATGGCGCTCACGCTGATCGAGACCGTGTTGGGCCGGGTCGTGGGTTGGGATCAGCTCGCGGACGAGCTGGATATCGCGGCGCGCTCCACCTCGGCGTCGAGCGAGCCGGTCAGCATTCCCCAACACATGCGGTAGTCCGCGGCCAGCGAGCGGAGCGGCGCGCTGAACGTCTCGGGCCGGTTGCGCTCGATGCGCGCGTGCGCGAACCAGGCCGGAGCGTAGCCGCAGACCAGTGCGGCGCCGAACAGGCGCAGATCGCGCCGGGCGACCGCGGCTGCCAGAAAAGCCGTCGCACCGAGCGTTCCGGCCGCGTGCAGCGCGCGCGTCCGCGGATCGGCGTGGGCGCGCAGGTAGCGCAGCCAGAAGGCGTCGTCCATCGCCGGGGCCTTCCGCGCGCCGGTGCCGAACCGCCTGCTCTGATGCGCGACCGTTTTTTCGTCGAGGGCGTTCATGCAGCCGGCGAGCACGTCGCGCTGGCGCCTGATGATGCCCGCAAGGTCGCGACGGTGCTGCGCAAGCGAACGGGCGACCGCGTGCAGGTGGTCGACTCCGGCGGCGTCGCGTTCGCGGCGACGCTCGAGGTGGACGGCCGCAGCGTGCGCGCGACGCTCGACGCGCTGCTCGACCGCGACGCCGTGGAGACGACGATCGAGGTCACCATCGCGCAAGCGGTGCCGAAAGGCCAGAAGATGGATCTGGTCGTCGAGAAAGCGACGGAGCTCGGCGCGTACGCGATCGTACCGGTCCGCAGCGCGCGCGTGATCGGCTACGACACGAGTCCGGCGAAGGTCGAGCGCTGGCGCCGCATCGCGAAATCGGCCGCGCAGCAATCGGGGCGCACGCGCGTTCCACCGGTGGCGGACGTCGTCGACTGGGACGCGCTGCTGGCGACGTTCGCCGGCTACGACCGGGTCTACGTGCCGTGGGAGCTGGCCGACCCCGCCCCGCTGCGCGCCGTCTTCGAACGCGAAGTGCCGGCGGCGTGCAGCGTGTTGGTCGTCATCGGCCCGGAGGGCGGCTTCGCCGCGGACGAGGTCGCGCGGGCCCGTGCGGCCGGGGGCGCCCCGATCTCGCTGGGCCGTCGCATCCTGCGGACCGAAACGGCGGCGCTCGTCGTACTCGCGGCGATCCTCTACGCCCGGGACGAACTCTAGCCGGCGTGCTGCCGGCATCCCTTCGCGCACCACGGCGGTCTCTGGGCGATATGCAGGCTGTCGTCGTCGATCGCTCCGCTCCCGGCGGGCTCGCCCTCGCAAACGTGGCGGAACCCGTGCCGCTCCCGTCGGAGGCGCTGGTGCGGGTCGCCGCGGTCAGCCTGAACTTAGGGGAGATCCGGCGCGCGAAGAACCTCGCCGACGGCTGGCGGGCCGGTTGGGACTTCGCCGGCACCGTCGAACGCGCCGCGGCCGACGGGTCGGGGCCGCACGCGGGCGCGCGCGTCGTCGGCATGCTCGGCGAGGGCGCGTGGGCCGAGCGTGTGGCGGCGCCGACGAAGAGCCTCGCGATCGTCCCGGCCGCGGTCGATTTCGAACGCGCGGCGACGCTTCCCATCGCAGGATTGACCGCGCTGTACGCGCTCGGTAAACGCGGCTCGCTGCTGGGCCGGCGCGTCCTGATCACCGGCGCGTCGGGCGGCGTCGGGATGTTCGCGACGCAGCTAGCGCGGCTCGCCGGAGCGCACGTCACGGCACTCGTGCACCGGCCCGAGAAGCGCGCCGCGGTCGCCGCGAACGCCGACGTGGTCGTGGTCGGCGACGCGGCCGGCGTCGCGCACGAAACCGGACCGTTCGACCTGATCCTCGAGTCGGTCGGCGGCGACATGTTTGCGAGCGCCCTGCGCGAACTCGCCGACGACGGGCTGCTGGTGACGTTCGGGACGTCGGCCGAGCGGACGAGCACGATCGACGTCGCATCGTTCTATGGCCTGGGGGGTCTCGCGATCTACGGGTTCATCATCTTCCACGAGCTTGAACGCGAGCCGGCCGGCGGCGGCCTCGCGCGGCTCGCCGCGCTGCTCGACGCCGGCAAGCTTGCAGTGCACATCGACGGCGTCGTGCCGATCGAGCAGATCGGCGAAGCGGCGGAACGCCTGTGGAGCCGCGGCGTCACCGGAAAACTCGTCGCGACGTTCTCGTAGGTCGGCGAGGAGACGAACTGGGGCGCGCGCTCGCGCTAGCGCCGCCTTTTCGCGCATCGTGCAGCAGTGCGCGCATGGTACGGTAGCCCGGTGAACCGCCAGGTCGTGATCGTCGCCGCGGCCTTGCTCGTCGCGATGCTCGGCAGCAACGTTCCGGCGCCGCTCTACGAGATGTACCGCGTGCGTTTCGGCACGACCACCTTCGTGATGACGGCCGTGTTTGCGGCGTATCCGCTCGCGCTCGCGGTGATGCTCGCGCTGTTCGCCGGGCTGCCGGACCGGCTGGGGCGGCGTCCGGTTCTGGCGATCGGCCTCATCGCCGCGGCTGCCGGATCGATCTTCTTCGCGACGGCGAACGGGGTCGCCGCATTGTTCGCCGGACGCGTGTGCGCGGCGATCGCGATCGGCGCGGTGGGCGCTGCCGGCCCGCCGGCCCTGGTCGAGCTCGATCCCACCGGCGACCGGCGGCGTGCGGCGCTCGTCGCGACGTTCGCGTTGTCGTTCGCCTGCGGCCTCGCGCCGTTCGCCAGCGGCGTGCTCGCGGTCGTCACGGACGCTCCGCTGGTGGTTGCGTTCGTCGCGCACGTCGTACTGTGCGCGGTCGTGCTCGTCGCGCTGGTCCTGGTCCCCGAAACGAAGCCGTCGGGCGGCGGTCCGCACGTGGTGATGCCGCGGCTCGACGCTGTGGGACGCCGTGCGTTCGTGACCGCTTCGCTCGCGAGCGGCGTCGTGTGGTGGCTCGCATCCCTGTTCGTCTCGGTCGTACCGGCGTACGTCGGAACGCTGCTCGGCGTACGCAGCCCCGCGCTGCAAGGAGCGCTGGCACTCGTCGTGTTCGTCGTCTCGCCGGTCGCCCAAACGCTGGGACGGCGCCTGCCCGATCGCGTCGCGATGCGGTCCGGGCTGCTCCTTGCCGCCGCAGCGTTCGCCACGCTGCTTGCCGCGGTGCCGGCTCATTCGTTGGCGCTCTTCGGCTTCGGCAGTGTCGTCGCGGGCGCGGCGCAAGGCCTGGGGTTTCTCGGCGCGCAGAGCACGATCAATCACATCGCCGCGCCGGCCGCGCGGGCGCGGCTCTCGGCGGCCTTTTATGCGATCACCTACATCTGCATCGGTCTCCCGATCCTCGGTGTCGGCGCGCTGACCGCGCGCGCCGGCCTCTACGCGGCGCTGACGTGGGTCGGCGGATTGCTGATGACCCTGGGCCTGCTCGTGGCGGCCGCCGTTCCGCGCGAAACCGCGCAGCTGCCCGAAGCGGTCTCGGTTTCATGACGGCGCATACGTGGCTGACCTTCGCCGTGGTGGCGGTCTGTGTCTCGCTGGTCCCCGGGCCGGCGGTGATCGCGGTCGTTTCGAGCGCATTGCGCGGCGGCTTTCGCAGCTCGCTCGCCGCCAACGCCGGCGTGCTCGTCGGCGACGCCGCGTTCGTCGCCGCAGCGGCCGCCGGGTTGGGCGCACTGCTGGTCGCGTCGCACCCGCTGTTCGTCGCCGTGAAGTGGCTCGGCGTCGCGTATCTGGCGTATCTGGGCGTGCGCGCGCTGCTCGATCGCGGCAGGGGGTATGCGTTCGACGCGCCGGGGCGCGAACGGCGTGCGTTCCGGCTCGGCCTCACGACGCAGCTGGCCAACCCGAAGGTGATCTTGTTCTTCGGTGCGCTGCTGCCGCAATTCGTCGACCCCTCGCGTCCGGCGCTGCCGCAGTTCGTGCTGCTCGGCGCGACGTTCGTCCTGAGCGATGCGCTGGTGTTTGCCGCGTACGGTGCGCTCGCGCATCGCGCGCGCACGCTGCTGCGCAGCGCGCGCGCCGCTCGGATTACCTCGCGCGTCACCGGCGCCGTGATGATCGGTGCAGCCGCTCGGTTGGCTGCCGAACGCTGACCTCGTTCGTTCGCCGGCGCGCGCCCTCGGTTGCAGCGTGATGAGAATGTCCGGTTTGCTGCGGAGGCTCCAGCCTTCTCCCAACTTTGGGCCATAGGCTTGGTACATGTTCCGGCGAGGCTTATCCCGACCGGACAATACGAGGTAATCACGACATGCTCGCTCATCTCCGGAAACTTGCGATCGCTGCAGGCGCAGCGGCCACCATCGCAACCGGCGCACTCTTCCCGCGACCCGCTTCGGCGGATACCACATCAACGCTGCTCACCGCCGCCGCGGCAATCGGTGCCGTCATCCTCCTCGAGAACCAGCATAAGCAGGCACAAGCCAACCAGGTCACGGGCTACACGCAGAACGGCGGAACGGTCTACGGCGACGGCCGCGTCGTCATGCCGAACGGGCAGACGTATTACCCGAACAGCAACGGTCAATACGCGAACACCAACGGCGGCTACTACAACGGCAACGCGTATCCCAACGGCGGCTACAACAACGGCGGCTATAACAACGGCGGCTATAACAACGGCGGCGACAACAAGCCGGTCAACGGACAGTACGCCAACAACGGCCGGTACAACAACGCTCAGTACAACCACGGCCAGGACGGGAACGACAACGCCAACGGCCGCAATCGAGACCACGGCTAAAGCTTAGCGCAGTGGCGGGGCGGTTACGCGGCGGCGCGTACCGCCTCGACGAATTGGTCGAACGCCGTGCGGTGTAGCGTGTGACCGTGGTTCGCAACGGTCTGCACGTGCACCGTCGCGGCGGCTTCGAGGAGATCGTCCGGCGCGACGACCGATTCTTCGCCGGCCAGCAGGATGGTGGTGGGGATCTTGAGGCGCGCGAGCCGGTCGCGCAAATCCCAGCCGCCTTCGTCGGCGCGATTGTCGCGGCCGAGCCGGCGGATCGTCTCCAGCCGCAAGCCGTGCATCGCGTGCACCTTTCCCTCACGGTCGAGCGGGTCGGCCGACGCGAAGGCGGCGCGCACGGCCTCGTCGCGCTCGGACCCTTCGGCCGCGAGCAGCTCGCCGAAATCGTCGACGTAGTCGCGATCGAACGTGCCGGGCGCGACGCGGATCATCGGATCGATCAGGACCAGCGCGCGGGCGACCTTCGGGCCGCCGACCAGCGCCACGGCGCCGCCCCACGAGTGTCCGACGACTACGGCGACGGTGCCGATACTGTCGGCCACCGCCCGCAGATCGGCGGCGAGCGCATCGAGCGCGAGCGAGACTTCGGCGGCCGCACTCTCGCCGTGCCCGCGTTGATCGTACGCGAAGACGCGGTGCGTGTCGGCGAGCGCTTCGCCGAGTCGTGCGAAGTCGCGCCGCGACGATCCGATGCCGTGTACGCACAGAATCGCCGGTCCGGCGTCGCCCCAGCATTCGACCATCGTCGTCGCGCCCGTCTCGAGCGCGACGCGCCGCGTCTCCGTCGCCATGCGGATCACCCGTGCACCATGCGGCCTGGGAACGTGAGTTCCGCGACGGCGGACTTGTCGAGCTCACCGTGACCGAGCGCGACCAGCCGGTCGTATTGCGCCTTCGTCGCGGCGGCGATCGGGAGATCGAGGCCTGCTCCGCGCGCGAGGTTCAGCGCGATCCCGGAGTCCTTCGCCGCGTGCGCGGCGGAGAAATAGACGTCGTGCTCGCGCGCGACCATGTCGGCACCGTCGGTCTCGAGTACGCGTGAGTTCGCGCCCGTGTGCGCGAAGACGTCCTGCAGCGCGGCGAGGTCGATGCCGAGCGCGGCGCCGAGGCCCAGCGCTTCCGCGAGCGCGGCGGTGTTGACGTTCATGAGCATGTTCACCAAGGCTTTCACCTGTGCGGCGCGCCCCGGCCCACCGACCCAGCGCATCGACGTGCTCATTGCGCCGAGCATCGGCTTCACCTGCCCGAAGGCGTCCTCGTCACCGGCGCAGATGAGGTAGAGCGTCCCTTCGCGCGCTTGCGGGATCGAGCTCGCCATGCATGCCTCGATCGCCCGCCCTCCGGCCGCCCGTACGAGGCCGTCCACCTCGACGTGCACGTTCGGCGTGATCGTCGCGCAGTTGACGAACGTCGTGCCGCGCGCGCCGCGCAGCAGCGAATCGCCGCAGCCGGCGCGCGATGTTGGCGCCCATTCGCCCGACGCCGACGACGCCGACGCGGGCAGTTCCGGCGGACGCGTGCTGACCGGAGGTGGATGTGATGGTGCTCATCCCGGGCGGCTTCGACGCCCGTTCCAAGCCGTCCACCGGCGCCCCACGGTCAGAGGCTGCGCGCGTTCTTGTCAATGATGATATCACTGTGATATCATGCCCAGACCATGCGGGCCTTTCCGGCGCGCCTGGCCGACGGAGTGTACGACCAGCTGAAACGACGGGCGGAGACCGAACGCAAGAGCATGAACGCGGTGTTGAACGAATCGCTCGAGCGGCACTTCCGCGGCCAGTCCGACGCGAAGGCGGCACTGCTTCGCGCGCTCGAGGCCCTCGAAGAGAGCGAGCGCCGGGCACGATGAGCGTGAAAGCCCCTTCACGGGAACGGCACACCTGCGAGGCGTACAACTCGGGTTCGACCATGGCACGCACCCTCGAAACTCTCGAACCGGGAACCCCGGTCTATGCCGGCGCGACACGCGTCGGCACCGTCACCGGCGTGTACGCCGAAGGCGACGCTCGCAGCGCGGAGCTGATCGCCGTCCATTGGGACGCGCGTGGCGCCGACGTTGCCGTCCCCGCGACCGAGATCGAGGACGTCGAAGAGAACGGCGTGCACTTGCTGCGCCGGGAGTCCGACCAGTACGCGGACCTCGCGCCGTTCGATCCGACCCGCTTTCCGACGATGCGGCGACTTACGTGATGCAAGCGATGCCGGGTGCCGGCACGGCGACGACGCCGCTCAAATTCTCCATCGTCGTGCCGACGTACAACGAAGCCGGCGGCATCGAGCGATTGGTGCGTACGCTCGACGAGATCTTCAAGCAGAACGGTCTCGACGGAGAGATCGTCGTCGTCGACGACAACTCACCCGACGGAACCGGTGCGATCGTCGATCGGCTCCAAGCCGACGGCCTGCCGGTGCGCTGCCTCCATCGGCCGGGAAAGCTCGGCTTGTCGTCGGGCGTGATCGACGGCTGGAAGTTCGCGCGCGCCGACTCCGTCGCTCTCGGAGCGATGGATGCCGACTTCTCGCACGACGCGACGATTCTGCCGCGCATGGTGAAGGCTCTCGCGACCGAAGGCTACGGCTTGGCGATCGGGTCGCGCTACGTGCCGGGCGGCGGCATCGAGAATTGGCCGAAGCGGCGCATCATCACGTCGCGCGTCGCGATCGCGCTGGCCCAGCCGCTCACCCCGATCAAGGACATCACCTCCGGCTACTTTCTAGTGCGGCGCGCCGCGCTCGAGGGCGTCGAGCTCGATCCGATCGGTTTCAAGATCGGGCTGGAAGTGATCGCGAAAGCCCACTACGGCCGTGCCCTCGAAGTTCCGTACGTGTTCACCGACCGCGTCGCCGGCGTGTCGAAGCTCAATCAGAACGAGATCTTCAATTACCTCAAGCAGCTGGGCCGCATCTACGGCGCCCGGCTGACCGGGAAGAAGTAGCGCCGTGGCGCCGATGCCGGAGTGGCTGCGCCTGCGGCGCGCCCAACCGATCCCGGCCGAGGACGCCGCGCAGTGGACGAAGTGTCCCAAGTGCTCGGAGATGATCTACCGGCCGGACGTCGCTACCAACCTCTGGGTGTGTCCGCGCTGCCAGCACCACTTCCGGATGCACGCGTTCGACCGCATCTCGATGCTGGTCGATTCGGACTTCACCGAGATCGGCGGCGATTTGCTCCCCGGTGACCCGCTTGGCTGGACTGACAAGGTTCCGTATCCGCAGAAACTGGATCGGGACCGTGCGAAATCCAAGCTCACCGAAGGCGTCGTCTGCGGGTTCGCATCAATCGGCGGATTCCCGGTGGCGCTCGGGGTCATGGACTTCAACTTCCGCGGCGGTACGATGGGGACCGTCGTCGGCGAGCGCATCGCGCAGCTCTTCGAACAGGCGCGCGACCGGCGCGTCCCCTGCGTGGTCTTCACCGCGAGCGGCGGTGCGCGGATGGAAGAAGGCATGCTGGCGCTGATGCAGATGGCGAAGACGACCCTGGCCGTGCGCCGCTTTCACGACGACGGCGGATACTATATCAGCGTCCTCACCGATCCGACGACCGGCGGCGTCTCCGCGTCGTTCGCGTTTCAGGCCGACGTGATCGTCGCCGAAGCGCGCGCCGCGATCGGCTTCGCCGGCCGGCGCGTCATCGAGCAGACGATCCGTCAGAAGCTGCCCGACAACTTCCAGACCGCCGAGTTCTTGCTGGAGAAGGGGGCACTCGACGTCGTCGTCGAGCGCCGCGATCTCAAGGCGCTGCTGATGCGTCTGCTCGACTACGGCGTCGGAGCGAAGCAGGCGTCGAACGGCCGTGCCGCGGTGACGCCGGCTGCGGCGCTGCCGAGCCCGTCGGAGACGCGCGCGTGAACGTGATCGTGGAGCGCGAGAAAGGCCTGCTCGAACTCGAACAACGCATCGCCGCGCTCAAGGCGCAAGCCGCGCAGCAGCCGGTCGACATGGGCGGCGTCATCCAAGCGCTCGAAGCGAAGTACGCCGAGATCCAGCGCGAGGTCTTCGGCACGATGACCCCGTGGCAGCGGGTCAACATGGCGCGCCATCCCAAGCGTCCGCTCGGGTCGGACTACCTTGCCGCGTTCGACCAATTCGACGAACTGCACGGCGACCGGCATTTCCACGACGATCACGCGATCATCGGCGGCTTTGCGAAGCTGCGCGGCCGCCGCGTGATGGCGATCGCGCAAGACAAAGGGCGCGACACCCGCGAAAAGGTGATGCGCAACTTCGGGATGCCCGCGCCCGAGGGCTATCGCAAAGTGACCCGCCTCGTTGCGCTCGCGGAGCACCTGCGGCTGCCGGTCGTGACGTTCATCGACACCAACGGAGCCGACCCGGGGATCGGATCCGAGGAACGCGCGCAAGCCGAAGCGATCGCGCAGTCGTTGTACGAGCTGGCCGACGCGCAAATTCCGATCGTGGCGACCGTGATCGGCGAAGGCGGCTCCGGCGGCGCCCTCGCGCTCGGCCTCGCCGACCGTGTGCTGATGCTCGAACATTCGGTCTATTCGGTCGCTTCGCCGGAAGGCGCCGCGGCAATCCTGTGGGGCGATGCCGCGCGAGCGGAAGAAGCGGCGAGCCGGCTGCGGCTGACCTCCGACGACCTTCTGCAATTCGGCATCATCGACGAGATCGTCGGCGAACCGCTCGGCGGCGCCCACCGTGACGCGGGCGGCACGATCGCTCGGGTGCTCGACGCCGTCGACGCCGCCCTCGGCGTGCTGGTGAAGGTACCACTCCCCGATCTCCTCGACCGCCGCTACATGAAGTTCCGCCGCATCGGAGCACCTGTCTCATGAACGGCCACGTGCGCTTCGCGCCCGCGGCATGGATGGTGCGCGCTGCCGCGCGCCTGACGCGGCCGGCGAGATATTGCGTGTTCCCGGTGCCGGTCTCATGACTGCTGCGGCGCTTGTCCGTGCTTTGGGCCGGATCGGCGTCGCTAGCGTCGTCGTCTTCGTCGTGTCGTTGGTCGGTGTACAGTACGCGCGAGTCATCGGACGAAACGTCGCGCTGGCCCGCGAGCTGCACGCGGTGGACGCCGACGTCCTCTCGCTCAAGGTCAAGCGCGCGCAGCAGATGCGCGACATCCGTCGCCTTTCGGACCCCAGCGGCGCCATCCCGGAGATCCACGATCGCCTCCACCTCGTCGGGAGCAAGGAAGCGATCATCTATCTCAAGCGCAGCGGCCAGCAGCCGTGAGCGAACGGGTCCGCGGAAGTGTGATCAACGTCCACAATCTCGGCGCGACGGTGCGCCTCGAAGACGGGCGCCTCGTCGCGGCGCCGATCGGTGACGTGAACAAGAACAGGGCGACCTACACGCGGGCGCTCGAGCGGAAGGAGACGACGCTGCCGTTCGACCTGATGGGCCGAATGGTCGTGATCGCGCAGACGCGCGTCGACGAAGTGGCGCCGACGACCGACGTCCCGGCCTTGACCGACCCGTCGTTCGAGGCCCAGATTGCCGCCTACCTCAAGTCGACCGAGGCCTGGGCTCCCTCCGACCGTCCCCAGCCGTTCGAACGCCACCTGGTACGCAAGCGACAAAGGGCCAAACTCTTCGGGGCAGACGAGCGGGGCTGATTCCAGGCGGGCTGCCGTCAAGCGCAGAACCGCACATTCATCATGGCGGTAAAAGAAGTAGGCGTCGATCCGGTCAACGTTCCGGGATCGTTCGTGCGCCTGCATGGCGCGTACTCTGGGCTGCGGGCGGCGGAACAGCGCGTCGCGGACTTCATCCTCAAGCATCCGGACGAACTGATCTACCTGACGGTAACCGAGCTCGCCGAGCGGACGAACACGAGCGAGTCCACGGTCGTTCGGCTCTGCCAGAAGATCGGCTATAAAGGGTACCAGGAGTTCAAGATCGTCCTGGCCCGCGACCTGGTCGAGCCGACGACGGCGATCTACGCCGCGATCGAACCCGGCGACGACCTCGCGACCGTGAAGACCAAGGTCTTCCAGGCCAACGCGCAAGCGTTGCGCGACACGATCGAGGTCCTCGACGACGGCGAACTGCAGCGCGCCGTCGACGCGCTCTCCGCCGCGCGCCGGGTCGAAATCTACGGCGTCGGAGGCAGCGGCCCGCTGGCGCTCGACGCGTACCACAAGTTTCTCAAACTCGGGATGCAAGTGGTGGCGCTCTCGGACGGCGATCTCATGGCGATGTCGTCCTCGCTGCTCCTTCCCGGCGACGTAGCGCTGGGGATCTCGCACACCGGCGCGAGCCGCGACGTCACCGACGCGCTGAACCGCGCGAAAACGAATGGCGCGACGACGATCGGCATCACCCACCGTCCCACCTCGCCGATCACGAAGGTTTCCGATATCACGCTCGTCACGGCCGCCAAGCAGACCGCGTTCCGCAGCGACGCGAGCTCGAGCCGCATCGCGCAGCTCACCATCATCGATACGCTCTACGTCGGGGTGGCGCACAAGAGCCACGACCGCTCGCTCGGAATGATCGAGCGCACCCGCGAAGCGACGGCCTCGAAACGCTATTAGCGGGTCGCCTGCCGGCGCCTGGCGCGTGAGCGGCCGGCGTGCCGGCCAGCGTTTCGACGCCGTGCACGGCGTGACCACCGAAGCGCTGGTGTTCCTCGGCGAGCTCGATCCCGACGCGATCGGTCCGTCGTTGGAATTCGCGACCCACTACGAACCGACACCGGTTGCCGAGGCGGAGGCCCTGCTCGACGCGTCGCCGCTGCGCCCGGAGCAGGCGACGTTCGTCGACGTCGGAGCGGGGATGGGGCGGGTCGTGCTGCTCGCCGCGCGGCGTGCCTTTCGCCGCGTCGTCGGGATCGAGATCTCGCCCGCGCTGGTGGAGATCGCCCGCGACAATCTGGCAGCCGCGCACGGCCCGGAACGCGCGGTGAAGGACGTGCGCGTCGTTGCCGCGGACGCCGCCTCGTTCGTGTTTCCGCGCGGCGATCTGGTCGTGTATTTGTACAACCCGTTTCGGGCGCCGGTCCTCGAACGCATGCTGGTCAATCTGCGCGCCGCGGACCATGTGCGCGAGATCGTGCTGCTGTATCACACCGCGGTCGAACACGCGACGATCGACGCGGCCGACGGGTTCGACGTCGTCGCCGACCTCGGGTTCGGCCTCGTCTACCACCTGCGCCGGTAAAGCAAAAACCCCGCCGGAGCGGGGTTTCGCGGGGTCACGGAGATGGTTATGCCGCCAAGCCGCGTCGGCGCGCTTCCTGGAGCAGCGCGCCGCGCGAGCCGACGCCGAACGCGTCGAACACCGCTTCGATCTGATGCTGGATCGTGTACATGCTGCGGCTGAACCGGCGCGAGAGTTCGGTCGGCTCGGCGCCGGTCCAGAGCGCGCGGGCGACTTGCCGCTGGAACGGTGAGAGAACCGGCGGAAGAGCCTCTTCGCGTGCGACGGCCTCGTCGGCATACGTCGCGAGCGGGCAGTCCGGGTAGAATGCCGCGTGGCGCGTCGACGCCTCCCGCCACTTCGCTTCACCGGTCAGCTCGGCCAGAGCCGCTGCTGCCAGCGTTGCGCGGTAGTGATACGCGACGCCCTCGAAGATCGCGTAGGCTTCGTGGAGCAGCGTCACCGCCGCATCACGACGTCCGAGGGTTTGCTCGATCCGGCCTTGCGCGTACTTCGCGTGGCCGATCGCGCGGCGGTTGCCGTGCAGATCGACTTTCGGGTCGACGTTTTCCGTGCCGATTTGCGAGAACTTCGAGGCGTAGCGTTGCGCACGAGCGGCGTCGTGCGGAGCATGGAGCACCGCCAGAATCACCAGCACCACGCGATCCTCGCCCGAAATGCTCTCCCACGGAACGTCGTAGGCGAGTCGATCGGCTTCGGCGAGTTCGTCGATGGCCCAGGCTTCGTTGCGCGACATGCGCGCGACGTACGCCCGATCGGCATGAGTCGTGATGCGCATGGCCGCCGACGGCGCGAGCGCACGGGCGTCCTTGAACATCCACTGCGCCTCGCCGGCTCGGCCGCGCATGAACGCGTCCCAGCCCATTGCGCGCATCGCCAGGAATTGGTGGGCGGCTACGCCCGGCGTCCAATTGATGGCCTGCATCGCCGCACGGGCAGCTGCTATGCCGTCCTCGTCGGCGGTTTCGAAGGCGGTCTGCGCGAGGGCGTGAACCGAAGTTGCGAACGTTACGACGTCGATCGGCTCCGCCGTCGGCAGCGTCACGTACTCGAGGCATTTGCGCAGGTCGGCGACGTGTCCGACGTAGTTCCCGTTCCCGGCGTGCAGCCACGCGCGATACGCGTATGCCGCTGCGGCGATGTCCGGGTCGGGGTGTGCGATGGCGAGAGCGACCTCAGGTGCCGTCACGTCGCACTCGCGACGCAGCCAGCGCATGCGCAGGTCGTGGTACGCCATCGTGTGGTTGCCGTGGATGACCTCGCCTGCCAGCGCGCGTGCCTCTTCGTAACGCGACGCAGCCGAGGAGAAATCGCGCACGCCTGCGTGCGCTTTGCCGAATTCGATCGCGAAGTTGAATCGTCCGGCCGCCGAGGCCGGCAGGTCCTGGACCGAGGTCAGGTAGGCGACCGCGCCCACGGGGTCACGGCGGCCGAGCGCCTCGGCCTTCATGACGATCGCGCTTTCGCGTTCGTCTGACGGCCAATCTTCACAGCCGTCGAGCAGTTCTAGTGCGGCGTCATACCAGGCCGAGCGTAGCGCGATTCGGGCGTCGCGCAGCGACTCGGCGATGGTTGTCCCGCCCATCGTTTCCATTGTAGGTAAAACCCGCGCTAGTCTTGCAGCGCGCCGAGCTGTACCTTGCTGTTTTGACCCACGACGACGTATCGTGACGGACCGTCCCCGGCGTCCGCACCGGATGCGGTCACCGTGTCGCCCGCATTCGTTACGAACGTGTTGAGGACGGAGACCGTGTACGCGCCCGGATTGATGCCGTGCAGCTCGAACGACCCGTCGGCATGCGTGGCGGTAACGTTCGCGACGTTGCCGTTCGCATCGGTCGCAACGACCGTCGCGTTCGAAACCGGACTGCCGGCGGCGTTCACGACCGTTCCGCCAATCGACGGCTGGCCGAGTCCGGCGACGACCGTCGGCGTCAAGTAGACGGCACCGTCACGAAGATCGGCGGATTGGAAGACGTTGAAGTCCAGCGTGGCGGTAACCGACGCTCCCGCGGTTCCGGTGACGGCGAGCGGTACGGAAACGGCCTCGACCGTCTGCGACGAATCCCACCACGGGTGATCCGACGTGACGAAGTACACCGGATACGTCTGACCGTTATACGTCAGCGTCGTCGTCGCCGGATCGAGCAGCAGCTGAACCGACGGATACGTTCCGGCCGGCAGCGTGCCCCCTCCGAGGTCGAGCGCGGTGGTCTGCAGATCGAACAAGTTCACGACTTGCGGCGTGCTGCTCCCGGTGAGCTGCCACGAGTCGCCGTTCGCGTCGATCGCGTCCACGCCGAGGATGCCGGCGTTGAACTTGGCATTGGAACCCGAGATCCCGGCCAGCGGAGCGTCATACAGCGAAAGACTCATCGAGAACGGCGCGGTGCCGGAGTAGTCTTGTACGTTGCGCGATCCCTTGAGATGGCGCACGTGTTTTAGCGTCGATTGGGTCGGGGTGCGGGGAACGGCCGTGGACGCGGAATGTGCGCCGCTGCATGCAGCGAGGCCGCCGGTAGAAACGACGGCTGCCAAGGCGAGCGCGAAAATTGATCTCATCCGTGATGGCCCTCGATGAAACGGCGACGGTGCGAGACCGCCGAGAGCCCGCGTGCGCGAGCCCGTCGCCGGATCGGTAAACCGACCGGCGAACGTACCGTGGGAAATCGCCCTCACCCCGTATAGCAACGTCGACGGGCGTTTGTCGGCGTACATCACACTATGCGCTCTCCCGGTGAAGAATCAACCGAGCGGCGGTAAAGTTCGTGTCAAGTGCGCGGGATCGCACGAAGTTTTGAGCGTGGCGCGCTTCGACGAGCTCAGGCGTCCGGGTCCCGGATCCCCACTTCGTCGAGGTGCGCGAGAAGATCGGCCGGGTCGGCGTAGACGCGATAGGCTCCCGCGCTTTGCAGCTCGTCGCCGCCGTAGCCGCCCGAGAGGAGGCCCACGCCCAGCGCGCCGGCCCGGCGGGCGGCGAGCAGATCCCAGACCGAGTCGCCCACCACGATGCTGTGTACGATGGGGACACCGAGTTTTTCGGCTGCAGCGATGAAGAGGTCGGGGTCGGGCTTGGCGTGCGCGACGTCGTCGCGGGTGACGATCGGGACGTGCGCCGGAATCTCGAGCAGTGCCAGCGTCCGGTGCGCTACCGCACGCATTCCGCTGGTCGCGATCGCCCACGGAGCGCCGAGCGCGGTCAGGCCGGCCAGCAGCTCGCCGGTTCCCGGGAGCGGTACGACTTCGTGAAAGCGTTCGGCATACGCGGCGGCATGCCGCCGGCGCAGGTCGGCCAGCGTCGCCGCGTCGACCTCACGGCCGAGCTCCCGCATCAAGCCGCGCACGAAAAGACCGCCGCTCATCCCGATCTTGCGATGGATGCGCCAAAATGACAGGCTCAATCCGGCCGACCGCAGAGCGTCGTGCCACGCGCCGACGTGCTGGTACACCGAATCGACGAGCGTTCCGTCGAGGTCGAACAGCATCGCGGGAACCCTGCGCGCCATGCGGGTCGGTTCGCGTCGGCGCGCGAACGGCCCGCCGGTGATCCGAGCGCTCGTTTCGATCGGGACGAATTCCACCCGTCTGCTCGTGCTCGACGGGGAACTGCGCGTCGCCGCAGAGTCGCGCGGCACGCGGATCGGGACGGGGATCGGCGTGCGCGGTTCGATCGACGCCGCCGCCGCCCAGCGGACGCTGGCCGCGGTCGACGACTACGTCGCGATCGCGCGGCGCCGTGGGGCGACCGCCATCGATGCGGTCGCGACGAGCGCGCTACGGCGCGCGGGCGACGGCGCGGCGTTCGGCGCCGAGGTCGGCCGGCGGACGGGAATCGCGCCGCGCGTCCTGAGTGGAGAAGAAGAAGCGACGTACTCGTTCCTCGGTGCGACGGCCGCGCGTTCGGGGGAGCAGTCCCTCGCGGTGCTCGACGTCGGCGGCGGCAGCAGCGAACTTGCCGTCGACCGGCCGGCGCACGCGCGCGCGAACGGTACCGTGCAGCGAACGATGTCGCTGGAGATCGGTGCCGTACGCTTGTCGGAGCGCCACCCCGCGCTGCTCGGCGCCCGCGCGCTCGACGACGCGGAGCGGAGTGCCGTCGAGCGGGACGCGCGGACGGACGCCGCCGCCGTGCTCGCGCCGTTCGCCGGGATTCGCGGGTTCACGGAGCTGATCGTCGTCGGCGGGACGGCGTTCACCGCGGCCGCGATGGTCGCCGTCGGGATGCACGACGGCACACGTATGACGCGGGCGGATTGCGCGCGGTTGGTCGCGCGACTGCTCGAACGCGATCTGGACGCGCGCAAGCGTTTGGCGCACATCCGTCCGCAGCGTGCCGACATTCTCCCGGCCGGCCTGATCCTGGTCGACGAAGGGTGCAGGCTGCTCGACGTCGACGCCTTCACGATCAGCGAAGCCGACTTGCTGCTCGGCTATCTGAAGTCGTCCGCCTTCCGTGGTGCGCCGCTGCCCGAAGGCTGAGCGCCGCGCACGGCACGTTCGGCCGGAACGGCGTACGGCGGGCGGTGCGGGCGCTGCCCGCGGCGAACGCGCCCGGCGGGATGATGGTGGAATCGGTAGACACAGCAGACTTGTGATCATGAGCCGGCCGATGGGAAACTCCGGCCGGGATGCGCTCAAAGTCGGTGAACTCGTCGCACGCTGCACGACAACGCCGAGCCAAGCGAAGCGACGCCGCGCGAGCGTCGTCGCTTCGAAGGTGTAGAGACTGGACGGGCGCGGCCTACACGGGTTCGGCGACGGCCAATGCGCCGTCACCGGGCCCGCACGGTCAAGGCACAGTCCGGACCACGAACGGAAAAATTCCGGCGGCGAAAGCCGAAGTGGTGTGAAAATCTGCAGCCGGTAAAACGGCGTCCGGGTTCGAGCCCCGGTCATCCCACCAGTCGACCCGCACGCGGATACGCGGTGAACGCCCGCTTCCTCGCGAAAGGACGCGCGTGGTTCATCCGGCCCGCCTCCTCATCGCCACGCTGGCACTGCTTGCGTGTGCGGCCCTTCCCGCGCAGGCGCGCGTCACCGGCTTCACGGTCGTCTCGCGCACCCCGATGGCCTACGGCTACGAGAAGATCGTCGGCACGTTGCGGTTCGCCGACCGGCCGGGAACCGATGCGAACCGCAGCATCGTCGACCTGACGCTCGCGCCGCGCGACGCGAACGGCGAGGTGGAATCCTCGGCCGACGTCGTCATCGTGGCGCCGGTGGATCGCGCGCGGTCGAACGGCACGGCGGTCATCGACATTCCGAACCGCGGCGGCGCAATGGCGCTCGCGCTCAACCGCGGCCGCTTTTCGCGCGAGGCCACGGTTCCCGACGATCTGGGCGACGGGTTCCTGATGCGGCACGGCTTCAGCGTCGTGGTCATCGGTTGGCAGTGGGACGTGGCACGCCAACCCGGGCTGCTGCGGCTCGCCGCCCCGGTTGCAACCGAGGGCGGGAAACGGATCACCGGTCTCGTGCGCAGCGACTTCCACGTCGACGCGCCCAGCGGTGAACACGGCGTGGCGGACCGCGATCACGTCCCGTACGCCCTCGCGAGCGAGAGCGATGCCCAGAACGTCCTCACCGAACGCGACGACGTGCTCGCCGCACGCCGCACGATCCCCCGTGAGCGCTGGCATTTCAAGAACGGCGGCGCTTCGATCGTGCTCGACGGCGGTTTCGTCCCCGGCCGGATCTACGAGCTCGTGTACCGTGCGATCGATCCGGCCGTCGTCGGACTGGGTCTCGCCGCGGTGCGCGACACCGTATCCTATCTGAAGCACGATCCGTCGGCGCCGTTGCACGTTGCGCGAGCGTACGGCTTCGGCATCTCGCAGAGTGGACGCGTGCTGCGCACGTTCGTGCAGCGCGGCTTCGACACCGACGAAGGCGGACGGCCGGTGTTCGACGCCGTCGTGCCGGTCGTCAGCGGCCCGTCGCTGGGCTCGTTCGACCATCGCTTCGCGCAGCCGTCGCGCGACGCGGCGGCGTTCTCGTCGTTCTTCTACCCGACCGATGTTCCGCCGTTCCATGAGGCCGAGTGGCCGCTGCCCGCCGGCCTCAAAGTCATCGACATCGTCACGTCGCACGAGTATTGGGGCCGCACGGCGTCGCTGATGACGGCGAGCGATGACGGCACGCACGACGTCACGCTCCCGCGAAACGTCCGCTTCTACGCGGTCGCCGGCGGGATGCACATCCCGAACCTCGCGCCGGCTCTGCGCGAAGGGATGCGCGGGCGTACCGATCCGCTCGACTATCGCTGGCTGGAGCGCGCGCTGCTGCTGCGGCTCGACGCGTGGGTGCGCACGGGAACGCCGCCGCCGGCGAGCCGCTATCCCCGCGTCGCGGACGGCACGCTCGTCGCGCCGGAGGCGTGGACGTTCCCGGCGATCCCGGGCGTGACCCCGCCCACGCCGGTCGCGCTGCATCGTACGTGGCGCTACGATTTCGGACCGCTGTGGAGCGCCGGGATCGACACGCGCGAGCCGCCGGGGATCGGGGCACCGTACGCGACCCTCGTGCCGCGCGTTGATGCCGACGGAATTGACCTCGGCGGACTGCGCCTCCCCGAAGTCGCCGTGCCGCTGGCGACGTACACCGGCTGGAACCTGCGCGCGCCGTCTACCGGCTTCGGCGACCGGCTGGTCGACTTCTACGGGTCCTTCGTACCGTTCGCCCTCACGCGAGCGCAGCGCCTCGCGGCGAACGATCCGCGCCGGTCGATCGAAGAGCGCTACGCCGATCGCGACGCGTACCTGCGCGCCTACGACGGCGCTACCGCGGTGCTGGTGCGCGCCGGCTACCTGCTCGAGGAAGACGCGCCGGCGTTGCGGGCCCGCGCCGTCGAACTGTGGGCAGGGGTCGGCGCTTCGCGCTGAGGGCGCGCGCGCGACCGCGGGGGTTCGCAGTACGGCCTGACCGGGAAAATCTAACCGGTTAGTTTTATACGGTGGAAGGCCCGAGAGGGTTCCTTCGCGAAAGCCCACCTGTTCCCGACGAGCCCGGCGAGCGAGCCGGGTTTCGTGCGTCCGGAGGTTTGCGCGCTGAAGATCCTCGTTACCGTCAAGCTCGTCCCCGATACGAACGCCGACAAGCGTATCGATCCGGCCACGAAGCGCCTCGTCCGCACCGGCGTCGAAACGGTGCTCAACCCGTTCGACGAGTACGCGATCGAAGCGGCCCTGCAGCTGAAAGAAAAGCTCAACGATGGTTCTACGGTGACCATCGTTTCGATGACCCCCGCCAGCGGAAAAGAGATCGTCCGCAAAGCGCTCGCGATGGGCGCCGACGACGCGGTGATGATCTCCGACGACACGCTCGCCGGATGCGATCTCTGGGGTACGTCCGTCGCCCTGGCAGCAGCGATCAAGCAGCAGAATGCGGATCTCGTCATCGCGGGAACGCAATCGACCGACGCGATCAGCGGCGACCTGCCGGGCATGCTGGCCGAGAAACTCGGCATTCCCGGGCTCACCTACGCGCGCACGATCGAGGTGGCCGACGGACGGGTCCGCGTGCAGCGCGAGACCGACAACGGCTACATGACGATCTCCGCGCCGCTTCCGGCGCTCGTGAGCGTGACGAAGTCGGCCAACGAGCCGCGCTATGCCTCGCTCAAAGGCATCATGGGCGCGAAGAAAAAGGAGATCAAGCAGCTCGCCGCCGCGGATCTCGCACTCACCGTCGCCGTCGGTACCGACGGCGCGAAGGCGAAGCTGATCAACCTCGCCACGCCGCCCGTACGCGGCAAGGGCCGCGTCGTCACGGCCGCGGACGGCGACGACGGCGCAAAGCAGATCGTCGACTTCTTGAAAGAGAGAAAGTTCCTGTAATGGCGATTCAGAACGTCATTGCTTTCGTCGAGCACAAGCATGGTGCGGTGCGCCGCGTCTCGCTCGAAGCCGCCACCCAGGCACGCGCGCTCGCCGAGCGGCTCGGCGGCAAGGTGCACGCCGTCATCGTCGGTCCCGGTGCGGGAAGCGCCGCCGAGACGCTCAAGAAATACCCGGTCGATCAGATCCACGTCTCGGAAGAAGATCGTTTTCTGGACGGTGCTGTCGATGCACTCGAGTCGGTCGCCAAAGGAGCCGGAAACGCGCTCGTCCTGGTTGGCAACACGATGCTCGGCCGGGATATCGGGGCGCGCTTCGCGGCGCGCATCGACTGCGGCGTCAACGCCGACGTGGTGGATTTCACGACCGATGGTGCGGTCGCGGCAATCATGCCCAAGCTGGGTGGACTGGTCATCACGACCTGCGCGTTCGAGGGCGACTTCGGCGTCGCCGCGATCCGGCCCAATGTTTTTACGGCCAAGGAAACTTCCGGGGCCGGTGAGATCGTTCAACTTGCGTCGAACGGCAAGGCCTCTACGATTACCGTCGAGGACGAGGTCGAGGAAGCGGCTGCGGAGCTGGGCGTCGAAGAGGCCTCGGTTGTCGTCAGCGGCGGTCGCGGCATGGGCGGTCCGGAACCGTTCACCACGATCCTCCACGAACTCGCCGAAGCGTTCGGCGGCGCGGTGGGCGCCTCTCGGGCGGCGGTCGATGCCGGCTGGGTCTCTCACGGTCACCAAGTCGGGCAGACGGGCAAAACCGTCAGCCCTCCGCTCTACATCGCGGTCGGAATCTCCGGCGCGATCCAACACAAGGTCGGCATGCGCACGTCCGAGACGATCGTCGCGATCAACAAGGATGCCAACGCACCAATCGCCGATTTCGCCGATCTCCTTGTCGTGGGAGATGCGTTCGCCATCGTTCCGGCTTTGACGAACCTCGTCCGCGACGCGAAAGCCGCTCACGCTTGATGCAACTCCGTCTCCTCCCCACGCTCACGCTCTCGGCCGTCGCATTGGTTGCGGCGGTCGGACTGCTTCCGGGCGCCGCCGGCGCGAAAGCGAAACCGGCAGCCACCACGTCGCCCTCGCCGGCACCCTCGCCGACCGCGACTCCGGAACCGCTCGACAAGGCCGTTCCGCGCCTCGAAGCTCGGCTCAAGACCGACCCGAACGACAAGGCCGCGATGACCGAACTCGCCGCGGATTACCTGCAGATCAATCGGCCCGACCTCGCGGTCGCGCTGACCCAGAAGTTGCTGGCGGGCGGGACGAAGACGGCGCAGGTCTACTACTTCGACGGTCTCGCCCAGGGCGGGCTGGGTCACCAGAAAGAATCACTCGCGTCGCTCGAGCAGGCGGCGAATCTCGAGCCCACCAACCCGGGCGTGCTCGGCACGCTCACGAACGTGTACCTGCAGACGAACCGGCCAGCCGACGCCGAGCGCATCGCGAAGCGGGCGCTCACGTTCAACAAAGACGACAAGAACGCGTACCTCGCGTACGGTCAGGTTCTCGCGAGCGAGGGCAAGTACGACGAGGCGCGCCAGCAGTTCGAAGGCGCCGCGAAGATCGACCCCAAGGACGTGCGTCCGATTCTGCTGGAAGCGCAAACGTACTCGAGTCAGAAAGCGGTCGCGCTTGCTGCGCAGCTCTTCGATCGCGCCGTCGCGATCGATCCGACCAGCGTCGAGGCGCTCGTCGGTAAGGCGCGTGTCGAGGCCTCGCAGCACAACGTCAAAGACGCGATTACCACCTACGAGCAGATCTTCACGCTCCAGGTCGATCCCAACGACAAGGTCGCGGTGATCGATCAAGAAGCCATCCTCTACGCGAATGAAAAGATGGATGCCGAGGCGAGCGCCGCCTACCAGCGCGCGATCACGCAGTTTCCCAACGTGATGAGCGGGCACACGGCGTACGGCGAATATCTCTTGTCGAAGAACGATAAAGCGGGCGCCGAGCGGGAATTCGTCGCGGGTGCCGGCCCGAATCGCGACCAAGTCGACGCGCTCGCGCGGCTCGGCCAGCTCTATGCCGGCCAAAACCAGATTCCCAAGGCGATCGAACAATTCAAGCGCGTCACCGAGATCGCGCAGAACGACCCGCGTGCGCACCTGCTGCTGGGCGCGTCGTACGCGGCGAACAAGCAGTTCGACAAGGCGCGCGACGAGTACAAGTCGAGCTACAACCTGCAGCACACGCCCGACGCGCTGCTGGGCCTCGGCCAGGCCGATCTGCAGGTCCGCAATTACACCGAGTGCACGCAAGTCTACGACGCGCTCGACAAGGGCGCGCCGGACCTCTCGCGGCAGAACCCCGCGATTCTGTACGGGCTGGGCCAGTGCTACCAGGGCGCCAAGCAGCCCGGCAAGGCGAAGGCGGCGTATCAGAAGCTGCTGTCCTACGTTCCGCCGAAGTCTCAGGCCGCGAATCAGATCAAGTCGCTGATCGACGCGATCGACCGTCAGCAGAAACCCGCGCCCAAGAAGGCGCCGGTCAAGAAGGCCTAGTCGGCGCGCCGTGCTCGTTGCGTACGACGACGGACTGACCCGGCACCTGGCGGGCGTCGCGCACATCGAACGTCCCGACCGGGTGCGCGTCGTCGCGGCGGAGCTCGCCCGGCGCGGCATGCTCGGAGAGCGGGTCGACGCGCGCGTCGCCCGTCCCGACGAACTGGCGCGCGTCCATCCGGCGGCCTATATCGAATTCGTTCGGCGAACCTGCGACGCGCTCTCGCACGACGAAGCGACGTATCTCGGCGGCGACGGTGACACGATCGTCGATGCCGGCTCCTATGAAGCCGCGGCACGCGGCGCCGGCGCGACGCTGGTCGCGCTCGAAGCGGCGGTCGACGGACGGCGCGGGACGTTCGCGCTGGTGCGGCCGCCGGGCCATCACGCCGAACCGGCGCGCGGCATGGGGTTCTGCATCTTCAACAACGCTGCGATCGCGGCGCGCACGTACGCGCAAGAGTCCGGCGGGCGGGTCCTCGTCGTCGACTTCGACTACCATCAGGGCAACGGCACGCAGGCCGCGATGGGCGGCGGCGTCTCGTATTTCGGCACGCACGCCGACCCGGCGTATCCGGGCACGGGAGATCCGCGCGACAATCGCGTCGTCTCCGGCGGGGCGCTCGTCAACGTGCCGATCGATGCGCGCGGTATCGCGACCGAAGGGTTTCTCGGCATCCACACGCGCGCGATGCGCGCGCTCGCCGAGCGGGTCCGTCCGCGGCTGATCGTCGTGAGCGCCGGCTACGACGTCGTCGCCGGCGATCCGGTCGGCGATCTCGGCGTCGACCCGTCGTTCGCCCGGCAAATGGGCCGGCTGGTCCGTGAGATCGCCGACCTCTATTGCGACGGCCGCGCGCTGTTCGTGCTCGAAGGCGGCTACGATCCGGCTACCCTCGCCGTCTGCGTCGCCGAGACGATTCTCGGCTTCGAAGAGAACGCCGAGATCGAGCGGACGGACCTGCACGCGATCCCTCCGGCGCAGCGCGCTTTGGTGCGCGAAGTCGAAGCGGCGGCGCTGGCGGGCGGCTCGTCGCGATGAACTGGGTCGTGCTGATACTGCGGATCGTGCTCGGCGCGATCTTCTTGTTCGCGGGCGTGTCGAAAGCGGGACATGCCGACCAATTTGCCGCGCAGATCGCCGGATTTCGCCTGCTGCCGCAAGCCGCGATCGCGCCGCTGGCGGTCGCCCTCCCATACCTCGAAATCCTGCTGGGCGGCTATCTCGTCGTCGGGCTGTTCACGCGCACCGCCGCCTGGCTCGCCGTCGCGCTGCTCGCGGTGTTCGATCTGGCGGTCGCCTCCGCAGTCGTCCGCGGGATGACCGTGTCGTGCGGCTGTTTCGGTCCGACCGATACGACCGTCACCACGTGGGCCGAAGTCGCACGCGACGCGGTCTTCGTCCTCCTCGCCGTGATCGTCGCGCTGCGCCCGCCAGGCGCCCTCGCACTCGACCGCAGAATCGGAAACGCACCATGAGCCGCGTCGTCTCGAAGTCCCCCGCTCCCAACCGAACCCGCGTCGCGATCTACGCGATCGGCACGCTGCTGATCGTCGGCGTGATCGTCGCGATCGGCCTGCTGAATCGCAGCTCCGTGCCGAAGGCGGCATCCGACGCCCCGATCACTTCGACGCTAAAGGTCGGCGACACGGCGCCGGAGTTTGCCGTGCAGACCAATGCCGGGCAGTTCGATCTCGCCGGCGTCTCGACGCCGGTCTTGCTCGAAGTCTTCGCGACCTGGTGTCCGCACTGCCAGCGAGAGACGTCCGTGCTGAACGACGTCGCGGCGAAGTACGCCGGCCGGGTCGCGCTCGTCGCGGTCAGCGGAAGCCCGACCGGGATAGACGGCAACACGCCGGAATCGCAGGCCGACGTCAACTCCTTCGGCGCGCAGTACAACGTGCGCTACCCGCTCGCGTTCGATCCCGCACTGAAGGTCGCCGGCGAGTACATCCAAGGCGGCTTCCCGACGCTGGTGCTCATCGACAAGAACAAGAAGGTCACCTGGACGGCCAGCGGCGAGACCTCCCAGACCGATATCGTGAAGGCGCTCAAGAAGGTTCTTTAACGGCGGTCGCCGCGTCCCGACTCAGGGCCGCGCGAACGGCGCCGATCAGCGCCGCATCGCGCGTGACGGCGCCCCACTCGATCTGATCGGCTTGGCGGCCGCCGGCGAACGTGGCGTTCGCGGAGCCGATCCACGCCGCATCACCGCACAGCGCGAGCTTTTCGTTCGCGCCGGTTTCACGGACGTCGACGCCTGCGGCGCGCAGGTGTGCGAGCAGCGTGCGCTCGCGGCCGTCGTGCGCGGCCTCCTGCCGTGAGACGATCAAGGTCGTCGGCGCGCCGCCCGCCGCGTGCTCGCGCAACGCCGCGCTGATCGCTCCGCCGCCGAACGACTCCGTCTCGACGGTCACCGGCGCGTCGCGGGCGCCGCGAATCAGTTCCGCCTCGGCGCGCAGTGCGTCGGCCTTGCGGGTCGCGAAGAGGCCGCGCGTGCCGCCCACAGCGTCGCGCAGCGTGCTGCGCACCAGCTCGACCTCGGCGGCATCGTCGTCGGCGACGACCAGCTCGCGACCGTCGGCCGCCCAGTTTCTATCGCATAGGTACGCGACGCCGTCGCAGATCGCAGCCTTCAGGTGAAACGGCTCGCGCTCGCGATCGCGCAACGTCACCGTCGCACCGGCCGCACGCAGCGTCTGCGCGGCGCGATGGTTCGCGAGACGTTCCGCGGCACCGCCGTGGTAGGGATTTCGCTGCAGCGTGACCTCGACGCGAGCGCCGCGGTGTGCCGCCTCGATGAGCGCGTCGCGCATCGCGCCCGGATACAAGACCAACGCGCCGAAGCGCACGTCGCGCGCGCTGCGCACGGCGTCCGCCGCGCCGCGGAGAGAAGAAAGCGTGAGCGCCATGCCCGACGTTCACGCGCGTCGCCGCCCGCGGCAAGCACGCAAGGGTCAGGGGATGACGGAGGTCGCGATCTGGAGCAGTTCTTTGAGGTCGAGGTCGCCGACGACCGCGAAGGTGAGATCGTGCTCGCGCCATGCCACGAGTGTCGTCGGACCGTCGTGCACGTAGCGCGCGTCGTGGCCGTCGAAGGTCGTCGAATGCGCCCGCATCCCACTGAAATCGGTGGCGCGGCCCGTCGCATTTTCGAACAGCGAGAGCGTGCGAATTCCGTCGGAGTAGAAGAGGTGCAGGTTCTTGGTGCCCTTGACCGTCGAAACGTCCGCGCCGACGAGCGAGAACCCCTCGGGCAGAAACTTCGGCGTGATCGGCCGAAAGCCGGCGTCCGGCACCGCACTCGGCAGCGATTGCACTTGGTCGTACGAATGGCCGCGCACCATTTCGAATCCGGAGGGCGGGCTCTCGCTGAAGACTTGCGGCGGGATCGCATCGGTGTAGCGGATGTCGTCGAAGCGGGTGCGCCACGCCAGCGATCCGTCACTATGGTAGGCTTCTTTGGCCAGCACCACGTGCGTCTCGACGTCGAGCCACAGGCGCATGGCGCGTTCGCCGGTGTAGCGGCTTACGAGGTCGACCACGTCGGTGCGCCGGTCGGCGACGTCGTCGGCGCCCGTGCGCACGGCACGATAATTGCTGTCGAGCAGCGCGATGTCGTCGACGACTGCGACCGGGTCGACGGCGGCCTTGTTCTCGCTGACGACGACCCGTCGCTTGCCCGGATCGACACCCCAGGACATCGCGCCGCGGCTGATGACGAATTGGCCGTAAAGGTCGCGCGGCGCGAGATACGTCCGACGGGTTTGGTCGGGCGCGCGGTGTTCGACCTTTTGGATGACCGCGAAGGCTTGCGTCGTTCCGCTGCGGATCGACGACATCTGGCCGACGAACGAAACGTGCTTGGGTGCGGCGACCGCTTCGACGATGAGCGGCCGCGCGTCGGCCGACGCGACGGGCGGCGTGACGCGCGGCGCGGGCGTCGCCCCGTACAGCGTCGTCGTGCTCAGCCCAAGAAGGGCGAATGCCAGCGCAAACCGTGCAGGTTGGCGGCGTCGCACCCGCGGACGCCGCAACCTAGCGGATCGCACCTTGTGCGTTGTCGAGGGTTGCGGCGTCGGCGGTATCGATGTACGAGGCGGCCGTAGCAGGGGTGCCCTCGGCCGTGTACACCGCGGGGCCGACGCTCGGGCCGAGCGGGTTCTGCGTGGCCTGAGCGTTGTGTTGGTCGAGGTAGTAGCTGGCCGCGATGCCGGGCGCGGTACCCCCGCCGCGCAGCACCGGCGTGCCGAAATACGCCGCCAATGCGACGACGGCGGCGATGGGGACCGCGATGGCGGGACCCCAGGGCGAGCGCAGGCGGTCCAGCAGCGTCGGCTTCTGGCGGCGTACGGCATCCCAGACGCGGGCCTTGATCATCGAGGGGAACTCGAGTGCCTCGGAGCGCGCGGCGGAGCGCAGCGCGTCGCCGATCGCCGCTTCGACGTCGAGTGCGGCGCGGCACTCGGAGCACGCATCGAGATGCGTGAATAGGGCAGCGTCGGTCGCCGAATCGAGCGCGCCGTGGAGATAGTCGATGAGAAAGTCTTGGTCGTAGTGGTTGTTCATCGTTGTTCCTGTTGCGCCCGGGTCACGAGGCGACGGAGAAGAGCCCGAGCCCGATGGAGACGGGACCGGACGGTACCGATCGAGCAACCCATAATGTCGGCGATCTCCTGGTAGCTGTACTCTTCGATGTCGGCGAGGACGACGACTTGGCGCTGTTCTGAGGAGAGTTGGGCGAGCGCCTTCGCCAGCGGCTCCCCCAGTTGTCCCCCCATATAGTCTTCGATCGGGTCAACGGCCAGCGGCCGCTGCCCGGCGTACTCCTGCGGGGCGTTGTCTTCCGGTATCTCCTCCTGGTAACGTCCTTTTCGTCGCCGAAGTTCATCCCGGTACAGGTTCGTTACGATCCGATAGATCCACGAGAGGAACGACGTCCCAGGCTGGAACGAGCGCCACGCCCGGTAGACCCGGATGAACGCATCTTGGGCCAGATCGCGAGCGTCGGCCTCGTTACCCGTCAGGCGGTAGGCGAAGTTGTACGTCGCCTTGCCGTACTGGTCCATCGCCTGTTCCAGAAATGCCGAAGCTTCCGGTGTGGCCGGATCGATCGGCTTGCGCGGGACCCCCATCGGGATCAGACCCTTCGGGAGGACGGCGCGGCCGGCCTAGCGAGGCGGCTGCTGCTTACTTGCAGAGCTGGGTCGCAGGGATGATGATCTTGGAGGCATTGTCCTCGCGCTTCGAGGTAACCGCAGCAAGGTCGCTGAGGTCCCGATCGAGGTTGTGCGCTTGATCGAGGCTGATCTTGCCGGGCGGGTTCTTGAACACGTTCGAGCTGTCGTGAAGGAAGGCGTAGCTGGGTGCGTCGGTCGCCGCAACGCTCGGCCGGTTCGGGGTCGACTGATCGGGACCGGTCGACCGCGCCAGGTTGGCTTCGGACTCGCTCAGACGGCCGAACCGGCTCATGCGTTCGGTTTCGACGAACCCGCTCATCACGTCGAGCTGCACTTTCTGCGATTCGAGCACGCCGCGCAACGTCTGACGCATCGCGGATAGGGCTTGGGTGTCCTTCGGAGCCGCATTTGGGGGCGAATCGAACGTATGCGAATTCAGCGCCGTCTCGAGATCGTCGACGCTCTTCACCATCAATTGAACCGTATGGTCCATCTGCATCAGCTTGAGGTCACGCGACGTCTCGGTGCCGTTGACGGTATAGTCCCACAAACGCTTGCGGAAGCCGTCGTACGTCTTGTCGTTCTTCATCGCAGCGAGGACGGCCGGTGCCACGACACGGCGCATCGCCGAGCAGAGCGCCCGCGAGCGCGTCGTTCCAATGATCGGAAGCGCGGAGCCGGCCGGGATCGGGTTGAGGTTGAAGGGGTTGGTCGGTGCCGGCGCCGGAGCCGGGGGCGGCGTGGCAAGCGCGATGACGAGAGCTGCGAGAACGAGCACGGAGGAGCGCTTCGACGCCTGGGCCGCCGATCCAGCCAAACCGAGCGTCGGCTCCGACCAAAGCAGTAGGATCGCGGTCGCCTAGGGACCGAAACTGGTCCGAGTTAGGCGCGCCTCATTCGGTGCCCGGCAGCCGGAAGATCCAGGAGAATCCTTGGGCGCGGTCCACGCACAACCTCAGTCGATTCCGGCGGCCCGGCCGCGCGGCCGCCTCTGGCGGTATCTCGCGGTAGCAGGCCCAGGGCTCATCGTCGCATTCGCCGACACCGAGGCCGGCAGCATCACGACCGCCGCGACCTCCGGCGCGCAGTTCGGTATGAAGCTGGTGTTGCTCCAACTGCTGCTGATCGTGCCGCTCTTCGTCATCCAGGAGATGACGGTGCGGCTCGGGACGGTCACCGGCAAGGGCCACGCCCAACTGATCCGCGAGAACTACGGCCTGGCCTGGACCTGGGTCTCACTCGGCACGATGCTGTTGACCAACCTTGCCGCCCTGGTGACGGAGTTCATCGGGATCGCCGGCGCCGCGCTCGTGTTCGGCATCCCGGCGGCGCCGATGGTGATCGCCGCCGCCGCGGTTCTGGTCGGGATCGCGCTCAGCGGCCGATACCGGCGGGCCGAGTTCTTCGCGCTGGGTCTCTGCCTGCTCGAACTGCTGTTCATCCCCGCGGCCTTCGTCGCGCATCCCGATCCCGGGTCGCTCCTGCGCGACGGCCTGTTCGGTTCGCAACCGCTCGGAAACCGGGAGTATCTGCTGCTCGTGGCCGGAAACATCGGCGCGGTGATCATGCCGTGGATGATCTTCTACCAGCAGTCCGCGACGGTCGACAAAGCGCTTACGGTCCGCGACCTGCCGATGGGCCGGCTCGACACCGCAATCGGGTCGGTGGCGACGCAGATCATCATGGTCGCGGTCGTCGTGACTTGCGCGGCGACCCTCTACGTCAAGCACATCAGCGTCTCCGACGCCGCGCATGCCGCCCTCGCGCTCGTGCCGTTGACCGGGACCAAGTGGGCGGGGATCGCCTTCGGCGCCGGCCTGCTCGGCGCCGCGATGCTGGGCGCCTTGGTCGTGTCGCTGGCCACTGCCTGGGCGTTCGGGGAGGCCTTCGCGTGGCGGTGCTCGCTCAACGCCCGCTGCCTGGATGCGAAGCGGTTCTACGGCCTCTATGCGGCGATGGTGGTCGTCTCGGCCGGCATCGTCCTGGTCCCCCACTTGCCGCTGATCCGCATCACCATCTGGGTCGAAGCCTTCAACGCGTTCATCCTCCCGATCGTCCTCGGCTTCTTGCTGTTCATGGCGAATGACAAGCGGATTCTCGGCGACCGGGTGAACTCGGTCCTCGGAAACACCGTCGCGATCGGAATGGGGGTCATCTGCGTCGCTCTGGGCCTCTGGTTCGGGACCATGACGATTCTCGGGCAGGCGGGCTGAGTAGGCAATCCTCTTTTAACTGATACTTAACACCGGTTCCGTTGACGGGGTGTGACCCGAATCGCATAGTGGGTGTACCCACGGTTGGGTATCCAGGTAGGAAGACGCCCGTCTCCTTGGATCTGCGGGTGAGGGTGTCGCCCACGGTACGTCCGTTCGATCTTTGGGATCGGGCGGCGGGCTCGCGCGAAGGCGAGCTCTCGGCGGTTTTGCACCGTCGCCGTTTCCGCTCGGGGTTTCAATTGATCAAGCCCTTCCTGCGTCCCGCCGCCCTCGCCGCCCTTACTGCTCTGGCGGCTTGCAGTGCATCCCCCGCCGGGCCGACGAGCTCCCTCGTCCCCGGTTCGGTCGCCCGCCTCGTTCAGGAAACTTGGGGCGGAACGCCGTCGATGTCCATGGCCGTCAGCATCTACGACGCGCCGCTGCCGATGTCGGGAGACGCGCACGTGTACCTTGCCGTCGCCGGCTTGGAAGTGGTGGCCGGCGGGGTGGCGCGGCCGCTCGTCTCGTACGACAGCCCGCGGACGATCGATCTGCTGACCCTCAAGCAAACCGCGCTGCTTCTGAGCGGGACGCTGCCGGCAGGCTCGTACGACGCGATACGGCTGCTGGTGCAAACGAGCCAGTCGAACGTCACGCTCAACGGCCGCGTCTATCCGATGGTTTTCACGCGGCATTCAGGCCGGCATGAGCCCTCGATCGTCGCACTCGACGCGCCCGTCGATGTCGGCGGCGTTGCCGGGCAGTCCGTCGCAGTCGCCGTGGACTTCAACGTCCTGGAATCGATTTCACTGCGCGGGAATGTCGCATACACGCGGCCGAAGCTCGTCGTCGCTCGCTCGGCGGCGCGCGTCGTCGGGCGAGTCGTCAACGCGGCCGGTGAGCCGGTCGACGACGCGACGGTGGTCGCGTACGACCCACAAGGAACCATCGCCAACACCACGGTGACCGAGCCCGACGGTTCCTTCGTCCTGCACGCGCTCAAGCCGGGGCAGTATCACATCGCCGTCGTCAACACCTATACGACGGAAAGCGGCGATCTCGTCGTTGCGCGCGGCGCGACAAGTCCGCTCGGTGCAACCACAAATGTAACCGTAGCACCGGCGGATGTCCTCGACCTTGGTGTGTTGAGCGACTGAAGCGACTAGGATATCGTGCACGGAGGGGCTGACGTCAGGGTGACGGCGGGATCGGTTCGCGACGCACGGTTCGCCTTGCGGTCGGCACACTACGACGCTGCGCTGCAGCTGCTCGAAGGGTGTGAAGACTGGGAGCGGACCAGCGCGGAAGCCGCTGTCGTGCTGAAGGCCGAGACGCTCGGTCGCCGCGATCCCGTCGCGGCGCTCGAGTACCTGATCCGCGCTGACGACGTTTTCAGCTCCGCCGAAGGGCGATTCGGTCGCGACGTCGAGGCTGGGCGGCAGTACGCGTCGGTTCGCGATTTTTCGTCGGCGAACGCACGCTATGCGGCGGCGCGGGTGCTCGCGAACTCCGTTCCCGACGGCCTCGCGACGATGGCGTATCACGACGTACGGATGCGCTGGTTTCGGCGCGACTGCAATCCGCAAGCCCCGGAGATCACCGTTGCGCTGACGCACAGCGACGCGAGCATCGTCGCCGCGGTGTACACGCATCGTGCCTGGCTCCATGCCGGCAACGGCGACTACCGCGCGCAGGTGGTCGACCTCAAGCGGTCCCTCGCGTGCGAGCCGCGCGGCGACGAGCCGATCGACGTGCACACCGCCGCGGTGACGTTGCAGGCTCTGGCACGCGTTTCGTTCGAGACGGCCGACGAGGAAGGGATCCTCGCCGCCAAGCAATCACTCGCGCTCCTCGCCTGGACGCCGGACGTCAACGTGTATCATTTCGAGACGCTGCGCGCGCTCGGATGGGATGCGTTCATGCGCGGGGAGTCCGGCCGCGCGCAATGGACGTTCAAGGAAGCCCGCGCGATCGCGCCGTCTCCGGCGTGGCGGGTCATGGCGCACCTCGATCGAGCGTACGTCGCGCGCATCGCGCAGAACGAGATCTGGGCGCTCGAGGAACTCGACGAAGCCGATCGCGTCGCGCGTGACGTTCGATGGGAAGCTACCGCCGGCGAAGAGCGCCAGGTGCTCGTCGTGCTGGCCGCGCTGTACGCCCCGGTCGATCCGAGCCGCGCGCAGCGCTACGCTTCGATGTACTCACAGATCGGCGTCGAGAACGTCAACCCTGCGCTGGCGATCGCCGGCGACCGGCGCACCGTCGCCACGGCACGCTACGCCCAGGCGCTGATCGACCTGACGCAGGGCCGGCGCGATGCCGCCGTGCCCGCGCTGCTCGAATCGTACGAAATCTGGAATTCCGCCGGTCACCACTATCGTGCGACGCTCACCGCCTCGGCGCTTGCCGAAGTCACCGGGGAGGAGCGTTGGCGCGCGGCCTCGATCGCGCACGCCGGCCGGTATCCGGACTGCCCGCTCGCCAACATGGCCGACGAGGCCGTGGCGAGGGAAGAAGCGCTGCCGCGGCGTCTTTCGCCCTTGCAGCGTCAGATCGCGCGCGCGCTCTTGGGCGGTTCCGATCCGGCGGATCTCTCGCGCCGGTTCAGCCGGAGCCTGTACACGATCGAGCGCCAAATCGCGGAGATCTTCGAGGCGTTCGCGGTCTCGTCGCGCGGTGAATTGCTCTACGAGGCGCGCGCCCGAGGTTTGGCGTGATGCTCGCCGCGATCGTCGCCGCAGTCGCAGCCTTCGGCGCCGCGGTCCTGGGTTGGCGAGTCTACGCGCTCCTCACCGAGGTGCGTGGGGCGCGGGCCGACGCGGCCGACGCGACCGAGCGCCGCTTCAACGTGCTCGAAGCCGTCGGCGACGGAATCTACATCGTCGACGAGTCGCTGAACATCACGCACGTCAACGAAGAGGCGGAGCGCCTGCTGCGGACGACCGCCGACCAGCTGGTCGGGAACGCGCTCGACGCCGTGGTCGATCCTCTCGGCTCGGAACTGGTCCCGGACATTCGCTACGCCCGGCGCACGGGAAACGTCGTCGAGCGCATGCACGCGTTCGCGCGCACCCAGACCTGGGTCGAGATTCGGGTCAAACCCGCCGCCACCGAAACGCTGATCTCGCTGCGCGACGTGACGGAACGCATGCGGGCCGAGCTGCTGCTGAAGGCGAACGAGCAGCGCCTCCGTCTGGTCACGCACAACGTGGACGCGGTGTTGTGGACCACCGACCGCGACGCGCGTTTCACGGCGGTCGCCGGCGGCGCGCTCCAGGAGCTCGACATGCGCGCCGAAACGCTGATCGATCAATCCTGCGAAGTGCTGCTCTCGGAGCACCTCCTCGAAGACGTGTTCGCCGGCGAGTCGCTGCGCATCGTCACGGCGCGCGGCGAACGCTGGCTGCGCCACCACGTCGAGCCGTTGCGCGACGAGCACAAACGCGTGATCGGCGCCGTCGGCGTCTCGCTCGACATCACCGAGCTCAAGCGGGCTCAGCAGCAGCTGTTCGATACCGCGCATCGGGACGGTCTCACCGGCTTGCCGAACCGTCTCTCGCTCGAGCAGCGCCTCAACGCCGTGCTGGAAACGGCGACGCTCGACGACCGCCGTTTCGCCCTGGTCTACATCGACCTCGACCGGTTCAAGACGATCAACGACACCCTCGGCCACGGCGTCGGCGACGGCGTGCTGCGGGAAGTCGCGGCGCGGCTGCGCGAGACCCTCAACCCGCGCGACGTGATTGCCCGGCCCGGCGGCGACGAGTTCATCATCCTGCTGCCCCAGGTCGCGAACATCGCCGAAGCGGATGCGGCCGCGCTGCGCATCGTGCGCGCCTTCAAGACGCCGATCGGCGTTCAGGGGCGCGAGCTGTTCGTCAGCGCGAGCGTCGGAGCGGCGGTTTTCCCCGAGCACGGGCGCACCGCCGAAAGCCTCGTCGGCCACGCGGACGCGGCGATGTACCGGGCGAAGCGGCTGGGCGGGAATCGCCACGCGTTCTTCGATGCTTCGCTGGAGTCGGCCGCCAACGATCGGCTCTCGCTCGAAAACGATCTCTGGCACGCGATCGGCCGCGATGAGCTCAAGCTGCTGTATCAGCCCATCGTCGATGTCCCGACGCAGCGCACGGTGGGCTGCGAAGCGCTCGTGCGCTGGGAGCATCGGACGCGCGGGCTCATCGAACCGGCCGCGTTCATTCCCATCGCGGAAGAGACCGGGGCGATCGTCGCGATCGATCGTTGGGTCATGCGCGAGGCGGTCGCCGCCGCGATGCGGCTGCGCCGCAGCGTCCCCGACTTCCGCATCGCGGTGAACCTCGCGTCGCGCGATCTGCGCGAACCGGATTTGCCCGACGTTCTTTCGGCGATCCTGACCGAACACGATTTGCCACCCGCCGCGCTGACGGTCGAAGTGACCGAGCACGCGGCGCTCGACGACAGCGTCCTTCCGACGCTGCGCCGGTTGAGCGCGCTCGGAGTGCGTGTTGCGGTCGACGATTTCGGCGTCGGATACAGTTCGCTCGCCTACCTCAAGCGGTTGCCGGTCAACGGCCTGAAGATCGACCGTGCGTTCATCGGTGACATCGCCAACGACACGTACGACCAAGCGATCGTCGGCTCGATCGTCACGGTCGCGAAGGCGCTCGGACTGCACGTTACCGCCGAAGGAATCGAAACGGACGCGCAGATCGCCTTTGTCGCATCCCTGGGCTGTGACGAAGCGCAAGGCTACCGCTTCGGCCATCCGCAGAAGCTCGAAGTGTTGGAACGCTCTCTCGCGCGCAAGGCGCCGCTGCGTCTCGTGCACCGCGGCGCCTGATCCCCTCAAAACACCCCAATCTCGGGAGCGACATCGTACTCGAATGTCGGTACGATGCGCCAGAGAGAGGAAGTGAGGCGAGCGACGTGGCGATAGTTTGGGAAGTGCGAGATGAGGCGGGATGCGTGCTGCGCGAGCGGCGGACGTTCCGCAACCACCTCGCACGCATCGCGCAGCCGCCGTCCGACGTTGACGCCGCCGAGCTCATTTACGGCGAGCTCGTGGCGAACACCGTCCGCTACGCCCGCGGCGCGGTCGAGGTCCGCCTGGAGCATGCCGACTCGCACCCGCCGGTCCTCGTCGTCCGCGACCACGGCCCGGGCTTCAAAACCGCACCGGCGGAGCCGTGCGGCGACCTGCTCGCCGAATCGGGCCGCGGGCTGGCGATCGTCGAGATGCTCGCCTGCGACGTCGCCGTCGAGGGAGCGGAGGGCGGCGGGACGATCGTCCGCGCCACCCTCCCGATCACCGCCCGGCGCGACTAGGCCCGATCAGCGGGTGCTGAAACGCAGCCCCGCGTCGATCGTGCGCGGGCGCGCGTAATGCGTGCCTTGCGCGTTGGCGAACGTCACGAAGTAGCGATCGTTGAAGATGTTGCCGACGCGCAGCGTGAACGCCATGTTATGAGCGAGCCCGAAGCCTTTCTCGGCGTCGAGCGTGAGGTGCGGTGTGCGCTTGCACGGACCGCCGGAATTGCCGTCCGGGCCCCCGCACGTGATTGCCCCGGGATTGAGCGCGGCCGAAAGGCCGCTGCCGTACTCCGCGTCCACCGAGAACCACCCGTTGTGGCGGTCGTTGAGCAGCAACCCTGAAGTGAGGTCCCAGCGCTGGTCGTGATCCGCGGGCGTCCAATCATTGGACGCTCCGAAGCACGGCGCGAGAAGCTGCGTCTCGCAGCCTTTGTTCACCGAATACGTGTGGGTCAGCGAGACCGAGAAGCGGCCGGCCCGCGCCAGCCCGAGCTGGTAGTACGCGGTTTGCGTCGCGATGCGCCCGAGCTGGTAGTTGATGTCCTGGTGCAGATCGGTGATGCCGACTTGCGTGTCGTCGATCAGATCGGTCGCGTTCTTTTGCATCACACGCACACCGAGGTCGCCGCGCCCGACGCCGAAATGGCCGCCGACCTCGTATACCGAGTCGCGCTGCGGCTTGAGGTCGAACTGCGCGATCGAGGCTTGCAGCGGCAGGTTCAGCGTGTACGATGCCAGCGGCGAGACGTTCTCGAGCGAGAACGGCGTGAAGAACCGCCCGTAGTAGGCGTACACGCTGTTCCGTCCACCGAACGAGCGGGTCAGCTTGATGCGCGGGCTTACCTGGCCGAAACCGACGTTGAACTGCGTCGACGAAACACCGAACGCGTCGCCGCGGAGGCCGTAATCGAGCTGCCAATCGGGACCCATGTGCCAGCTGTCTTGCAGATACACGGCCGTCAGGTGGCCGACGTTGGGAGCACTGTCGACGACGGTGTACGGTGCATCCGGCGTTGCGGGGGTGAAGATCGGCGCGAGGAAGTTGCCGGGCTGCAGCGTGACGGCGTAGGTCTTGCTGACGTGCGTGGCGTCGTAGATGCCGCCGAAGGCGAGGTCGTGCTTTGCGCTGCGGTTCACGTAGTCGAGGTTGCCGCCCACGTCGATGGCGGTGCGGTCGCTGAACAGCGAGAAACCGCAGCTGCCGTTGACGTACGAGACGCTCTGGTTCGGTTGGGGATTCGTGACGACGCCGCCGACGAGGGGACCAGCCGAGGAAAGCGCGTGCGCGCAATCGCTCGGACCGCCGGGATTGCTGGCGATCCCGTACGCGAAGTCGTTGGCCGGATCCCCCAGGTCCCGAATGCGCGACCGCTTGTACGACGGTCCGAACGAGAGCGAACCGTGATCTCCGATCGGGTGACGGAACTGCATCGCCGCGAAGAGGTCTTCTTGTGTCTGGTTGTCGTCGCTGTTCGCCGGCTGGCCGCCGGCGACGTCGCTCGGAATCTGATAGGTCCGGTACGAACGGCTCACCGTGACGTTGAGGAAATTCGCGCCGGTCGGCAGCGTGTAGCGCAGGAATTGGTTCGCGTTGCTGTAGCTGTTGTGCGGCGAGTCGAAATTCGGCGGATCGAGTCCCCGGTTGCCGCGCTCGTTGCGGACGGCGGCGACGAGCGTGCCGGCACCGAGATTGGTGTGATAGCCCAGCGTCGAATCGGCGTACCCGTACGAGCCGCCGAGGATGTCGCCGGTGAAGCCGGGCGGGCCGTTGCCGTTGCGGGTGTTGATGTTGAGCACCGAGGCGAAGCGCTCGCCGTATTGCGCCGGGTACGCGCCTTGCAGCGCTTCGACGAAGGCGAGGTCGTTCGGGTCGAACTCCGTCCCGACGCTGCGGTTGAGCTCCTGCGGGATCGGCACGCCGTCGACGATGTAGTTGATGTCGCCGTGGTCGCCGTTGATGTGGACGACGCCGTTCGCGCCGCGAGCCGCACCCGGCAGCTGCAGAAGGAGCTCTGGAAGGCTTCCGCTGGCCGGCGAGCGCGTGAGGTTTTCGCCGGACAAGCTGATGTCCGTCCCCGAGCCGTGCGCCGGGGGCCGGGCGCTGACGGCGCTGCGCCCGATTTCTTTGAGATTGGTGAGCGCGACGGTGACCGTCGTACCCGAGCCGGTCAGGTCGACACGTAACGATGCATGACCGCTCGGAGCGGTGATGTCGACGTTATACGTCCCGATCGGCAGGGCGCTGAACGTGAACTTCCCCTGCGCATCGGTCTGCGTGCGCAGGTTGAGATTGCTTCCGGTCGCGGTCACCGCCGCAGCCGCGACGGGCCGCTCGTTGGCGGTGACGATGCCGGCGATGAAGGTCGTCGACTGCGCGAGCGCGCGCTCCGACGACGCTAGAAGGAGTACGAAGCCGGTGAATAGCGCAGCCGCGTACAGCGCTGCGCGAGAAAATGAAGACAAAGGGTCCCTTTCTGATGCAATGATTTCGGTTCAGACGAGGGACCCGCCGGCGGGGGGCGGTTTGGTACGAAGAGACTGAACGCGACGGCGGCCGCGCGGGCAGGCGCGAACGCCCGCCGCGGGGCCCGCACGGCGGCCGGGGGCCGGCGCGAGGCGTGGACCAGCGCTTCGATCGTCGCGACGACCATCGAGCGGGCGAAGGCATAGACCAGGACCGCGGCCAGGAGCGACCCGAGGATCCCGGCTGCGAGGCCGACCCACACGGTCCCGGAGAGGATCGGGAGCCCTTCACCGAGCTGGGTCAGTCCAAAAAAGGCGAGATTGCCCAGCGCCAGCACGGCGAGGTCGAGCCGACCTTGCGGGCCGGTCAGGGCGGCGCGCAGGAGCGCGGTACGGCGCCGGACCTCCGTGCTGCCCCGGCCCAAGCCGACCGTCCGCGAGAAGCCCCAGAGGCCCGTTACGAGCAGCGCGCCGAGGTAGACGTGCCGCACGAGGAAATCGAAGCCCAGGGCCGCCCGGCCGAGCGACAGCGCCTCCGCCGCCAGGTGGACGAGGATCGAGGCTGGGATGACCGCGGCCGCGAGGCCGGCGAGGCTGCGCAGCCGGGTCAGGGCGACGGGCGGATGGTCCATAGGCGTTCTGTCGGTGGACACGGGAACGTTCTGACGGGTTTCCACGCGGACCGTTCCCACCTTTTCCTCCGCTGGGAAAGGGGCCGAGCGGCGCCACCTTGGGCATTCCCGGGGCGTCCAGCGGAGGGGACTAGCCGCCGCCACCCCGCGGCGCAGACGAGGGTTGCTTCCCCCGCAGGTCCCCGCCGCCGCCCGGTCCGAATG
>Ga0207416_1000459_pt1 | contig 71394 bp, 61 predicted proteins | sample PaiPotPPM11metaG_FD_184107 | JGI IMG/M metagenome (GOLD analysis project Ga0207416, IMG submission 184107) | Iron sulfur acid spring bacterial and archeal communities from Banff, Canada, to study Microbial Dark Matter (Phase II) - Paint Pots PPM... ... | reverse complement strand
CGTCGTTCAGTTCCCAGCGTCCTGTCACTGTCGTATCTGCGGCGACTCCAGAGGATTCCAGAATCCCACCAACTCACCTCATTCGCACCAGAAATTCACGCACCGCTATTTATGAGACTGGTTCTAGCCTGCGAATATTTGTTTTTGATGCTTGGGCGCACGAAAACGACCCCTTGCGTCGCGTGTTTCTGGAAGAGTTGACACTTTTCTTTGCCGACGGAGAGGAGCCTTGGGTCAACCGACAAAGCGCCGACGAGCTAATCAGAAGCCTCCACAATAGAAATACCGATACGAAAAGAACCACCTCATCGACACTGAAGCCCGCTGGGCTATGGCTCGTATTCCTCGGCCTATTAACGCCGATCGGTCTGGGATTGTTGTCGTTGGGCTTCAAGGACCATCCTTGCTTGTGGTGGGGCGGACTTTGCCTCGTGGCGAGCCCATTTATTCTTGTCTCAGGTAGGTCGCTCTTTCTTGCTGTCCGAAGCAGAGACCGAAAAAAGGTCGCTGGAACAATAAAAGACCTTTTCGCCAACGAAACAAACATTGCCGAGGACAGTTCTGCTACATCGACTCCCGAAGACACGTCGGTGGAATTTAATCGAAAGTTCAAGCACATTCTCGCGATGGCGGTCAATGGGCAACGCAAGCTCCTGATCGTTCTGGATAATCTGGATAGAGTTAAGACTATTGATCGGGAAAAGTTGTGGTCGGCGATGCGAACCTACACTGACGCACTTGTTGGAATGTCGAGTCCTGTGTGGACCCTTGTCCCCATCTGTGTAGAGTCAAGGAAAATAGAGAACGACGACTCATTTGTCGCTGGCTCCGAATTGCGCCGAGACCCCTTGGACAAGGTATTTCAGGTACAGATTGTCGTTCCACTGCCACTGCTTTCGGACTGGAGGGCATATTTGTTGAAATGTTTGGAGCAAGCGATTCCTAACTGGACGAAAACTGAGTTCGATGTGGCCGTGACAATTTATGATTCCGTGTTTGTGGAGCAAAATATAGCGCCAACTCCACGCGAGCTAAAGATGTACGCAAATCAGCTTGCGACGCTTGCAGTGGCATCTTCTGAGCACGCCAGGAGTGCAGCAATGGCGGTTTTCGCAGCAACGATGTTGAGGAATCCCGAGTGGGATCCTCGGGCACTCGTGCCCCGACGACACGACGTCGCCCGAGTGACGGATGGAGAGCTAGCAGCTCTGTACTTCAGGACTTCACCGGCAAAAGCATTGCAGGCGCTGTGGGGTCCGGAAATTCTTAACGCTCTCGAAATTGGAGACGCTGAGACCATTAGCCGAAAATATTCACAATGCGACGAGCTTGGTCCGACGATCGAGCAGATGGTTTATCGAGGCGGAATCAATTGGGTGAGAGAAAGGCCGGAGGGACTGGCTCGGGCCGCATATGCGCTCAGATCCATTCCGACAAGCGATCCCCGTATTGCAGCAGCAGTGCGATACCTGTCGGATCACACCATTGAATCCAAGTTTTGGCGTGACATAGACCGCAAGGCGGGCGAAGGTCTCGCTTACCTTTGCCGTCAACCAAGTGCGAACCCGGGTCAGAGTATTCAATCGGTCGTGCTTTCACGGATTGCGGAGTCGTTTCCTGAGGACCAGAGCTCAAACTTGGTGAAAATAGAACAGTGGGCCGAGGGATTGGCGGCGTTTATTGAAGGTATCGGAGATGGGGCAAACGTGGATGCGCTTCGTATTCGATCAGCGCCAGAGGGCTATATCGCACTTCTGTCTTCCTCGTGTTTCGCTGGCAAACCGCATGTATTGCGCTGGGTCCAGCCAGGTTGCCCACCCGAAGAGGTGGTTGCGTTCCTGGCTGGAACGGTCGGCCAGGTTACTGATAGGTGGACGACAGCAGTTGCAAACGCAGCCCAGGTAAACGTGAATTGGAGTTGGCAACCGTTGTTGGATGCGATGGGCTCGCGATTCAATGGTGAGCTTGATGCCGACAGTGCGAACTCGCTGCTTAAAGTGTTGCTTGCGTTGCTGCCAAACGACGCTTCGGCGGTCATGTCAAAGCTGAATGTGGCTCGTCAGTCAGGCTGGTTGTTATTTCATACACAGAGCCTAGCAAGCGATCGTTATCGCGTTGCTCTTTGTATAGTGGCGCTCCTTCTTACCGACCCCGACCCCAATGTGCCGCGTAGTCCTTCAAGTCCGCCAAGCGGATCTCATATGGAGAGTGGGAGGAACATTTATGTTCAAGCGATTGGAGACCGGGCCATTGCGGATGATAGTCTTGCAAAAGTTCTGCGCGACTATCCATACGCTATGCAGGAACTAGCTCGAAGGGCGAACTTAGCCGGGAAAGAATCGGAAGTTATCAGGCGAGTGCTTGACAGGCTTGACAGGCTTGACAAAGTACTTGGGTGACAATCAGGTCAGTTTCCTGAGCCCGGGGTAATTGAGGTTGGAGTAGTAGCAGTTCGTGGTGTGGACCAGCGCTGACACGCGGCGAGCGACGATTGAGTGTATCTGGCCCACAAGCGAACTGGCCTTGGAGACCAGGTCGACCGCGAGGTCCTCGTGCTCCCGCTTTCCCTCGGCGGGGAGCATTGGTTCCATCCAGGACGGCTCGGTAACGAGAGGTTGCATTGCCGGTTCCATTGCCGGTATCAAGTCTATTACTGTCAATGTAATACGTCATGATTATAGTTGCAAAAGTGCCGGTTGGCACGCGGCTCAGCTAAGAGACAAAAGTAAAGCGTGGAGCGTTCAGCGTGGCGCTCTTCTGCAGGGGGCGATCTTCGTTCGCCGAGCTCAGACGCTCCACCCTCCCCCCCACGCTCGCAGCCGATTCAACGCGCACGCCTCGGGCCTTCCCGGGATTCCGCGCCACCGCTGGCGCGGTGACGCTCCGCCCCGGGCTGCATGCGGGTCGGCCTCCGGGCTCTGCCGGCAGACCATCCCGCGCGTGAGGCGACGGAGCGGATGTCAGATGTCGGCCAAACCCTCACGCCACCGGGCGAGACCGCCACGTTTGCGCCGCCGACAACCGAAAACCGACAACCGAAGACCATTCACTCCGCCTCCTCCAGCACGTCGAGAATGGCTTGGCCGTAGAGCGCGAGTTTTCGCTCGCCGATGCCGGGCACGTCGCGCAGCTCCGCGAGGGTGCGGGGGCGGCGGCGGCAGATCTCCTGCAGGGTGGCATCGTGCAGCACGATGAAGGCAGCGCACTGTTGTGTGCGCGCCGTGGCCAGGCGCCAGGCGCGCAGGCGTTCGGCGAACTTCGCGCTCGCGCTTGGTGTGACGCTCGAGGAATCCGCCGCTGTAAGCAAGACCATGCACGACACCGTTTTCACGACCTGATCATGGATATGGTCGAACGCCGGTGTTCAAGTAAACAAAAAGCCGTCTGCCGGGCCTAACTCAGATGCTTCACTATTAGGGAGCGCAGACCTGCCGCGAAGAGGGAGTCAACCGCGGCCAACAACTCGGCTTCTGACGAGTCGGCGAGCGTGATCATCCGAAACATATCGTAAACATGCTGCAGGCGCCGGTCCGCGGGAAGTGCGACCTCGATTCCCGCGCCCATTAGCAGGCTTTTGAGCTTCTGAGAACCATCGCCCAGTAAAATCCAGATCACTGTGCTGACTTCTCCCTGCGCCAGCAGGGGGGTGTCCTTCCGTAGCTGGGTGAGGTGCCGTTGCCGACCGTCCACGTACGCGGATTTGACCTCTACCGCAAGCTTATTCTCTTCAACGTAACAATCGATCCTCCGCATCCCCAAAGGCGTGCATGCTGGATAGCGGCGTACGGTATCAACATGTGTGTCTGCAAAAAGACACGGATCGCGAACTCTCCCCAAACGCCTCTCGCGCTGTTGTCCCAATTTCGAAGGTAACGGTAAAACGTTTCATGCACGCACGTCTCCGAAGTAGCGTCATGGATACACTGCTGCAGTTCGGTCAGCGCATCTAGCACCGAACGGGCATGCGGGTCGTCCGGCGCGTCGCGCACGAGTGAATCGGGAATAGCAAAGCGGAGCCTGGTCAGATCTCGGCGAACTTCCTCCAAGCAGGAGTTGAACCTATCCCTTGGTGTATCCCAACGCCGGGTCATTGGCCTCTTCCCATCCGCTCTGCCGGAGCGCATCCGCAAGTCCTCTCCCCAAATTGGCGGCCACGGTTGAGCATAAGATGTCGCTCCAGATCAACTCTTTCAGAGTGGCTTATCGGGTGGGATCCATCCCTGCCCCTCGGCGCCGACCGAGATTCTCAGTTCCATCGTGTAGCGGGGCGCGACGCCAAGCTCCAGCCTCTTTCCCTGCGCAATTCCGATCGCCTCATCATCGGACGAGCCCTCGTAACCCATGAGCATTCGATACACAAGGAACCAGGAAAGCGCGTGGGTGTCTTCCCACATCCGCTCGTAGACATCCCGCACGGTCGGCGCAGACTGTTTCGGCCTCAAGACCAGCCGGTTGCTCTTCCCGTTATCGGTCTCTTGGCGCTCGAAATAACGCTGTTCCAGCCACCCCGGACGGCTCGCGAGGAGTCCGGGAAAATGGCGCTTCGGGTCAGAGGCGTATTCTTCGAGATGAGACCACCACGGCAGGAACTCATACCCTTCCGGCGAGTGGAACCGGTGAAGGTGCCGCCAGTGGGTAGTGGGAAGCGTCAGGTATCGGAGCGTTCTTCGCGACTGCTCGTCGTACGCCTCAGCTCTCGGTCCATAGAACAGGTAGTAGATGAAACGGCTGTGCCGGCCTTCGAGATCGATGATCTGGCGGAGCTGGTCGGTTTCCAGGCGCTTGAAAGCGTCTCTCTCGGAGTAGGATGAATGGCGTGACGAGGGAACGATCCGTTTCGCCTGGAACAGCACCGCCTTCGAGAAAGATTCATCCCGGCGGTAAGAATTGTCGTAGCGAAGGATGATGCCAAGGTCCGCCTGGGTGACCCGGTTTTCGAAGTGCGGCGGATATTCGTTCGCCTCGATCGTCAGGGAGACTTTCGTTGCCAAGTCGTCTTTTTCGAGGTCGTCTTTCAGCGCCGCAAGTCCATAGGGCATGGCATGAAACCCGGTAAACCGTTCGTCGAGCGTCTCGCGCAGCAGCGATGTCAAGTGGCGCTCATCGACGGACGCATCAGGCAGGAGACGGGCCGTGACCACGTCATCCACGCAATCGAGGAAGCGGACAAGCAGTTTTGCTTCGCGCGGCGTAAGGTACATTCTGACTCTCAGCATGTTGAATTATAGCCGTTATCGCCGCTTTGCAAGACGCATCTCGTCCGCCTTACTCAGGTGCTCACTCACCTGCCAGTCAACGCCTGCCGCGAGGCCGGAACCGCACAGGTTGCCGCTCTCTTCCGCCGGCGTTTCTTCATCTGTGTGTCATGCCGTATCGTTGCGTTGCCTCGTTACGACGAATTGTAGTGTAATTGAACCGCTGCTATGGACTCGGATATGCGGTTCCTGATCGCGCTCTCGTTTCCGGGCGAGCACCGACAGTTTGTCGGGGCTGTAGCGGACACGCTCGCCCAGACAGTGGGACAGTCGCACATCTTGTATGACCGATTTCATGAGGCCGAATTCGCGCGGCCGAATTTGGATACCCACCTTCAGGCGCTCTATCACGACGAATCGCACCTTGTCGTTGTCTTCTTGTGTGCCGACTACGAACACAAGGAGTGGCCCGGTCTTGAGTGGCGAGCAATACGGGACCTCCTCAAGAAGAAGCAGGCATCCTCGATAATGCTGGTTCGACTGGACCAGGCTCACGTGTCCGGAGTCTTTTCAACCGACGGATACATCGACGCTGAGGGCCGCGCACCGGCAGACATTGCTGCCCTGATCCTGGATCGACTGGCGCTCCGAAATGCAGAAGGCCATTCCCCGGCACAGCAAAGCGGTGTTCCGGCGCACGATGCCGAACCCGACAAACCTGTCACTAAGTCCGGGAAGACGGCCGAGATCCCACAACCCATTCGTAACGCGATTAACCGCGGCGTGGACTTCCTGAACAACGGCCACTTCAGCAAGGCCAAAACTGAGTTTCTGCAGGCCGTCATCCTCGCAGAAGACGCCAAGCACAACTTGGCCATCGTTGACGCCAAAGAGCATTTGGCCCTTGTCCTGATTTGTTTCGAGCACGATATCGCAGGCTCAAAAGCTCTGTTGCAGTCATGCCTTGACTTGCTTGCGACTGAAGGCGATGACGAGGAAAAGGCCGATGTGTTGGCGGGATTGGCTCGGGTGCACGAGCAGGAAGGCGATTTGGAATTGAGTGAGACTTTGCTGCGTCAATCGCTTGCCATTTCGGGGCGATTAGGCGATAAGCAGGCTCAGGGCGGAACTCTGGTCGGACTCGCCTGGACAGTCGGGCGCCGCGGACGGACGGACGAAGCTCTCGATTTGAACCGGAAAGCTTACGACCTCCTCATTCAAGCGATTCACGAACTGAAACCGGACGACACCCGGCAGACCGAGTTTGTCCAGACCGTTCTCGGCAATCTTTTTTTTCAAAGAGCGAAGATTCATCAGCGGCGGGTGGAACCCGACGAGGCGGAGAAAGCGCTGGAGACGGCGCTTACCTGGCAACGAAAGATCCAACCCAATCACGAGTTGGCTAAACTCTTGCGGGAACTGGCCGAACTGAAATTCTTCAAGCAGCAATGGAACGCGGGCGTTAGTCTCATTCAGGAAGCAGCCATGCTTTACCAGGAGCGCGAAATGCTTTCGGAGTTCGCCGAGTGCCTGCATATCATCGGCCGCGTTCACGCCACCGTTGGCAACGCCAACAAGGCCGGTGAGTTTCTTGCTGCCGCCGAAGGCGCTGCCGTGGAAAGTGGCAGAAGCCGGCAAGTGGCCGAAGTTTTGCTTAGCCTTGCGCATCTCGCAATGGAACAACAAGACATAGATTCAGCACGGGAACTCTTTGAGAATGCGAGAGCGGCCAGCGACGACGGCAGGTTTCAGGCCCAATGCCTGATGGAGCTGAGTCGCGTTGCCGCCAAGCAAGGCCGCGAGGATGAGCAGCAACAATTGGTCCGGCAGGCCGTGGGAGTACTAAAGGCGAAACTCGCCAGCACAATGCCGGAGATGGAACGAGCGGAACACTTTTTCACGCTTGGCTGGTATCTGCGCGAGGCTGGTGAACTTGAGGAGGCCTTGAGCTACGTTCGCCGGGCAGGCGAACGCTTCGCAGCGGCGGACGACGCCTACAATGCGGCTAAAGCGTCGTTCGAGGCGGCCGGGTTGCTTGACAACATGGGCCGAAAGTCAGAAGCGCGCCAGATGTGCCGCGCCGTCTTGACTATGATTGAGGGCAAACCCTTCTTTGAGATCGCGGCAGCCGTCGACATCGCGCTGGCAAAGTTTTCATTCTATGACGACAAGGATCTGCAGGAATGCGACCGGCGTATCCGGCACGCATTGGAGCTGTGCAAAGAACACGATCTTCCGTTGCTTGCCGAAGCACTGCTGCTCAAGGACGAGCTGGAACACACTAAGCTTGTAGGAACGGAGGCTGCGGCTTCCATACCGGAACTCCTTGATTTCCTGCATCAACAGATCGCTCTGTGTCCAACGAATAAGGAAGGCTACCTTCGATTTTGGGCTTTCACTGAAGGCAGGAAGTTTGGTAGCGCCCTTGAGGGAAGCCTGGGTCCAAATATGGCCATGGTCACCAATGAGATGGCGGATTTCCTTGAACTCTCTGCCATCCTCAAGCCGTACCGCGATTGGAGCCTCGTGGTGCCCCCTGCGAAGTATCCGGAAAACATCCGCGAGACAATTCCCTTCTCTGGTCAGATGCTAATTCCACCAAGCGTCCCCTTCGTAGTCTCTAAGGCGGCTGGAGCTGGGGGAGACCCTCCGCAATCCTCCGATTCATCGGGGTTGCGGCCGACGGTCCGACGTGGGATTGAGGTGAGTGCCGAAATCGCAGTTTCGCACTTGTCAAAAGGCGCGGCGATCGCCCGTTACTTTGCCGTACGGCTGGAAGGGCAGTCTGAGAAGTTTGGTGGTGCGAAATTGGGTGTTCACGGCGAGTCGCTAGCGCTGCCTCCGGTCGTCCATGACCTGCTTCAGGGTCGAAACATCGAGGAATTGAAGACAAACAGGCTGTTTTTCATTTTCTACAACAGGGGACGCCTGGATGCGGCCAAAAGACTTTGGTATGACCTAGCCAGTTTGCGCTCGTTCCACTGTATTCCCGTCTATCTTACAACGTTGCCCAAATCGCAGGAAGTCCGCGTTGTCGGCTCCTGCCCTATTATGCTGCCCATACTCAACGAAGAATCCGCCGAAAAACACAAGCGCATGATTAGGAAAGTGCGCAGGGCACTTCTGGATGTCCTCTCGGCGGACGAAGATACTGCGGCGGGCAAACTGTCGGACTTTGAGGCAGCGACGGAGGAACTCGTCGAAAAAGTTGGGGAATCGCCGAGCATTTACCTCAAGCTGTATATGCTGGCCTATGAACACGAAGGCGGCACGAAAACGCACCTTGCCATCGTTCACAAACCGCCGCCGGACGGCTCCCTTTCGCCGACAGACTCTAGCGAACAGAATTGAGAGACCAGGCTCGTTCGTTGTGCTTCAAGCTGGACGCGCGACAGGACATGCCGGTATCCTGCAGACTGACTGGATATCCGGAGCCACTCCAGGATGGACCCGGCACTGCCCTTGTATTCCTTGTGCCACGCCCGCGGCCAAGCAACAACGAGGCCAGAAGGTCGAATGCCGCTCCGTGCCATCCTGTCCTCGGAACCCGTACCAACGGACGATCCGCACGTCCCGAAGCCCGTGCCAACGAGCGCTCCGCCCGTAGCCAAGGGCGGCGTCAGCCCCTGGAAAGCTCTCAACCCTCTTCGGTCAGCACGTCGAGAATGGCCTGCCCGTAGAGCGCGAGTTTTCGCTCGCCGATGCCGGGCACGTCGCGCAGCTCCGCGAGCGTGCGGGGGCGGCGGCGGCAGATCTCCTGCAGGGTGGCATCGTGCAGCACGATGAAGGCAGCGCACTGTTGTGTGCGCGCCGTGGCGAGGCGCCAGGCGCGCAGGCGCTCGGCGAACTTCGCGCTCGCGCTTGGCGTGACGCTCGAGGGTGGACGATAGGAGACGGCCGGCAGCGGCGAGACGCCGCTGGCGCGGCGCGGGCGCAGCGCTTTTTCCACGCCGGGCTGCGGCACCGCGGTGAGCCACTCCGGCACCGGGCCGCAGACGTCGCACATCGCGCACTGTTCCCACTTCGGCTTTTCCCCGAAGTGCAGGCAGACCTGGTGATGGCGGCAGCGGGCCGACTCGGCGAAGTCGCGCACGCTGCGGTAGCGCTGCCAGGCGCGTTGCCGTTCCTCCTCGTCGGTGAGCTGGCCGATGAAATGCGCCAGCAGGCCGACGTCCTGCCGCTTCCAGAGCAGCAGGCAGTCGGCCGGCAGGCCGTCACGCCCGGCGCGGCCCGCTTCCTGGTAGTACTGCTCGATCGACTTCGGCAGCGAGAGGTGGACGACGGTGCGCACGCCCGGCTTGTTGATGCCCAACCCGAAGGCGATCGTGCCGACCAGCACGCGCACCTCGTCGTTCATCCAGCGCTCCTGGTTGCCGCGCCGCTCCTCGCTTTCCATCTGCCCGTGATAGGGAACGGCGGCAATGCCGTACTGCGCCAGAAAATTCACCGTCGCCGTCACGCCGCGAATCGTGGGTGAGTACACGATGGCGTTGCCGCTTTCCGTATGTTCGCGCAGGGCGGTGAGCAGCAGGCGCTCCTGCGTCTTCTGGTCGCAGACCTGGACCAGGTAGCGCAGATTGGGACGGTGAAAACTGAGGATGTACTTGTCGGGGGCGCGCAGGTGGAGCTGCTGCAGGATGTCCTGACGTACGCGGCGCGTGGCGCTGGCCGTGAAGGCGGCGATGGGAAGGGCGGGGAAGACCTCGCGCAAGCGGCGGAGCTGGCGATACTCGGGACGGAACTCGTGGCCCCACTCCGAAATACAGTGCGCCTCGTCAATCGCGAAGAATGCCAGCGGAACCTGCTGCAGCCAGGCGATCGTGTCCTCGCGCGCCAGGCGCTCGGGGGAGAGGTATAGCAGCCGGTAGGCGCCCTGGCGCGCCTGCCGCATCACAGCGGACTGCTCCGCGCCGCTCAGGTCGCTGTTGAGCACCGCCGCCGGAATGCCCATCTGTTCGAGCTGCAGTTGCTGATCGCGCATCAGCGCCAGCAGCGGCGAGACCACCACCGCCGTGCGGCCCGAGAGCAGGGCGGGGAGCTGGTAACAGAGCGACTTGCCCCCGCCGGTCGGCATCACCACCGCCACGTCACGGCCATTCATCAGGCTGCGCACGATGCGCTCCTGCACCGGACGAAAGGTGGCGTAGCCCCAGTAACGGCGTAGCACGGCGTGGAGATCGGAAGGCATGCGGGTTTACGGTGACCAGTGTGAAGTAGAAAGGGGGAAGGGGTTAATAGGGGGGCGCGCGTGACTGTCCACAGCCCACCTTCAGGCGCTCACCGTGCTTCCGGTCTTTGGCCGCACTCTGCTTTACCCCCGCAGCCAGCCCGCGAGAACGGCCAGCACTGCTGCGGCATACAGGCCCGCGACGATGTCGTCGGCCATGATGCCCAGGCCGCCGTGCAGGCGCTCCAGGCGACGCGCGGGGAAGGGCTTCCAGACGTCGAAGATGCGGAACAGGACGAAGCCCGCCAGCGCCGTCCACCAGTTGAGCGCCAGCGCTCCGATAAAAGTAAGCGTCTGGCCTGCCAGTTCGTCAATCACCACGTTGCGGGGGTCTTCGCTTTGCAAAAGGCGTTCGGAAGTCCCCGCCGTGCGCACTCCGACCAGGAACAACGCCGCCGCCGTCAATCCCACCCCGAGATGGGAGAGGTGCCCCCTCCGTCCGAGTGCGCCGCAGAGCAGAGCCGTCGCCAGCGAGGCGAAAGTGGCCGGCACCCACGGGATGAAGCCGATCGGCCCACCGAGAGAAAGAAGATGTTCGAAGCGCTCACGCGCGCTCCCGGCGGGGAAGGTGGTGGCAACGGTCAGGGTGTGGCGTGGGGAACGGGTGAGCATAACGGAGGGCGAGGCTGCGTCATCCCACAGCGCTCATCCCTTCTTCTTCACGACCAGGTTGGGACGGCGTAGCGGTACCAGGGCGCCGCTGTGGGCGGGTGGCCGTTCCAGGAGTTCGGACTGCACGAAGCCCACGAACTCCTGCATCTGCTTCTGCATGAGATCCATGCGCTCGCGCATATTGAGGATGATCTCCACGCCGGCGAGGTTGACGCCCAGATCGCGGGTGAGCGAGAGGATGACTTCGAGGCGCTGCAGATCGTCGTCGGTATAAAGGCGCGTATTGCCCTCGGTACGCGAGGGGGCGAGCAATCCCTCGCGCTCATACATGCGCAGCGTCTGGGGATGCACGCCATACTGCTCGGCGACGGCGGAGATCATGTAAGCGGCGCGACCGCGTTTCTTGACCATGGCATTTTATCTCTCCGCACTGCTGTCACTGCCCACCCGCGCCCAACTTTCTGGAGCTGCGATGGCGACCATCCCAAACTCGGTCTGTGCCCAGGTGCGCCGGACCACAACCTTCGTTGTGGCCTGCGGTTACTGGGCGGCGGCCTGGCGCAGGATGGCCTCGCGCTCCTCCATGGGGTTGAGCTTCGCGATTTCGCGCAGCAACTCCTTGCTGCGCTCGTCGCGCACCTGCGGTACGGTGACGCGCACCTCGACGTACTGATCGCCGCGCACCCCCTCGTGCTGCGCCGAGGGGACCCCGCGCTCGCGCATGCGGAAACGCTGGCCGGGCTGGGTGCCGGGCGGAATCTTCAAGAGCGCGTGCCCGTCAATGGTCGGCACCTCGATCTTGGCCCCCAGCGCCGCCTCGGCGATGCTCACCGGGACCGGCACGGTAATATCGTCGCCCTCGCGGCGGAAGAGGGGATGCGGTTGGATGTGGATGACGATATAGAGGTCTCCGCTTCCCTGTGCGCCCCAATTGCCTTTGCCGGGGACGCGCAGGCGGGCGCCTTCACGCGTGCCCGCCTTAATCCGGACTTCGAGCGCCTCCTGGCCGGCGATGCTGCCCTGGCCGTGGCAGCGCGGACAGCGCGCCCCCACCTTGCCGGTTCCACCACAGGTGGCGCACTTGAGGTTGAAGCGCATGCCCCCCGCACTCTGCGCCACCTGACCCTTGCCCTGGCACTCGGGGCAGATTCCGGCCCGGCCGCCGGCCCCACTCCCCTGACACTGTGGACAGCGCTCCTGGTGCGGCACCGTCAGCCGCAACACCTGGCCGCGGATCGCGTCCCAGAAGCCGATCGTGGTCTGGTACTCGAGGTCGCTGCCCGTGTGCGGTTGTTCCTCCTCCTCACCCTGCCGGGCAAAGATCGAGGAGAACAAATCTTTGAACGAGGCGCCGCCGCGCCGCGCCCCTGCGCCCGCCTCGAAATCGAAGCCGCCGAAGTCGAACTCCGGAGGCGGCGTGCCACGCCCCGCCGCGGGGGGTGGGGGGCCGGCGAAACCCGCCGCCCCCTGCTGAAACGCCTGCTCCGAGAAAAACCCCACACGGTCATAGAACTCGCGCTTCTTCTCCTCGCCCAGCACATCGTAGGCTTCCTGGATCTCTTTAAATTTGTCCTCCGACGTCTTGCTGTTGGGGTTGACGTCGGGGTGGAGTTTGCGCGCCAAGCGCCGGTAGGCCTTGCGGACCTCCTCGGGAGATGCGCTCCGCTTGACGCCGAGAACCTGGTAATAATCTTTTTGGGCTGCGGTGGCCATGGATTTCAACGCCGCCGGCGCGGCAACCAGTCGGGAGCGAAGCCCCCTGCGTTTCGGCGGGTCGCGGGTTCAGCGTAACCGGGCCGAGGCCACCGTGCAACTTCCTGTAGCCCTGGACCAAGGCCTAAACGCGAGGGCAGCCGCCATGGCTGATGCCATGCCGCGGCTGCCCTCGTCCGGCAACATACTTTACTTCTTGTCAACGTCCACGTATTCGGCGTCGATCACGTCGTCGGCCTTCTTCTCGGCCTCGGGCTGGGCGGCGGGCGCCGTTCCGTCGGGCCCGGCGCCGGGGGCCGCTTGCGCCGCGCTCTTGTACATTGCTTCGGCCAATTTGTGGGCCGCGGTCGTGAGCCGTTCGCGGGCCGCGTTCATGGCCGCCGCGTCGGTACCCTCGAGGGCCTTGCGGCCGTCGGCCAGCGCCGTCTCGATGGCCTGTGCGTCCGCCTCGGCCACCTTGTCGCGGTTCTCCTTGAGCGTCTTCTCGGTGTTGTAGACCATGTTGTCGAGATGATTGCGAGCCTCGACTTCCTGGCGCTTCTGCTTGTCTTCCTCGGCGTGCGACTCCGCCTCGTGCGTCATGCGCTCCACCTCGTCCTTGGAGAGGCCGCTGGAGCTGGTGATGGTGATCTTCTGTTCCTTGCTGGTGCCGAGATCCTTGGCACTCACGTTGCAGATGCCGTTGGCATCAATGTCGAAGGTGACCTCGATCTGCGGCATGCCGCGCGGCGCGGGTGGCAATCCGACCAGCGAGAACTTGCCCAAGGTGCGGTTCTGTGCCGCCATCGGGCGTTCGCCCTGCAGCACGTGGACCTCGACCGAGGGTTGGTTGTCGGCGGCCGTCGAGAACACCTCGCTCTTGCGCGTCGGGATGGTCGTGTTGCGCGGGATGAGCACGGTCGAGACCCCGCCCAACGTTTCAATGCCGAGCGAGAGCGGCGTGACGTCAAGCAAAAGCAGGTCCTTGACCTCGCCCGCCAGTACGCCGGCCTGAAGCGCGGCGCCCACCGCCACCACTTCGTCGGGGTTCACACCCTTGTGCGGCTCTTTGCCGAAGAGGTCCTTGACGATCTGCTGGACGCGCGGAATGCGCGTCGAGCCGCCCACCAGAACCACTTCGTCGATCTTCTCGGGGCCGATGCCGGCATCCTTGAGCGCCTGTTTGCAGGGACCGACAGAACGCTGCAGGATTTCCTCCACCATGCGCTCAAACTGCGAGCGCGTCAGCTTGCGTAACAGGTGCTTCGGCCCGGCGGCGTCGGCGGTGATGAAGGGGAGGTTGATCTCCGTCTCCATCGTCGTCGAGAGCTCCATTTTGGCCTTCTCGGCCGCGTCTTTGAGCCGTTGCAGCGCCATCTCGTTGCCGCGCGAGCGCAGGTCGATGCCCTCTTCCTTCTTGAACTCGTCCACCAGCCAGTCCACCAGGCGCTGGTCGATGTTGTCGCCGCCCAGATGCGTGTCGCCGTTGGTGGATTTCACCTCGACGATGCCCTCGCCCACTTCCAGAATGGAGATGTCAAAGGTGCCGCCGCCAAAGTCGTAGATGGCGATCGTCTCGTCTTTCTTCTTGTCGAGGCCGTAGGCGAGCGCCGCCGCCGTCGGTTCGTTGACGATGCGCTTCACGTCCAGGCCGGCAATGCGGCCGGCGTCCTTGGTGGCCTGCCGCTGCGCGTCGTTAAAATAGGCCGGCACGGTGATCACCGCTTCGGTGATCTTGGTGCCGAGATGGTCCTCCGCCGCCTGTTTCAGCTTTTGCAGGATGAAAGCGGAGATCTCCGGCGGCGTGTAGGTCTTCCCGCCCGCCTGCACCGCCACGTGATCGCCTTGCTGGATCACCTTGTAGGGAACCATCTTCATCTCTTCCGTCGCCTCGTCGTAGCGCCGTCCCATGAAGCGCTTGATCGAGTAAACAGTGTTCTCCGGGTTGGTGATCGCCTGCCGCTTCGCGACCTGCCCAACCAGCCGCTCGCCGCTCTTGGTGAAGGCCACCACGGAGGGGGTCGTGCGCCCGCCTTCGGCGTTCGCGATCACCACCGGTTCGCCGTTTTCCATCACGGCAACCACGCTGTTGGTGGTTCCCAGATCAATGCCAATAATTTTTGCCATGTGCTTGTCTCGCCTTCCCTTGCGGGGGTTCTCACTGCCAATCTCAGACTAAAGCTTGAGCCGATCATTGTCAAGGAAAGTCTTAGTGGTGCATTGTCAATGTCAAGTTTCTAAAATTCATCTTTAACGAATCTTGTAAACCGTCTAAAATAGCGTTGATTCGCATGAAATACCTGACTGCACGAGTCGCGGCGCAGCGGCTTGGGGTGTCCTACCCCACCCTGAAGCAGTGGATCTATCGCAAGGCGATCCAAGCCATGCGGACGCCCGGTGGGCATTACCGCGTGCCCGAGTCGGAAATCGAGCGGCTGCGGGCTCAGCCGAGCGTGGCAGGGCCGGTGCGCATCAGCGGGCGCAACCAGTTGCGCGGGCAGGTGCGGGCGATCCGCCGCGATGGCCTGCTGGCGGCGGTCATATTGCAGATCGGCGACCAGCAGATCCAAGCGGTGATTACCAGCGAGGCGGTTGACGACCTCGGCCTGGAGGTCGGGGCTCCAGCGACGGCGCTGATCAAGGCGACTGAAGTGATGCTGATGAAATGAGAGAAGGTTGTTGGATTTTGGTTGTTGGTTGTTAGACGCTGGCTCTGGAACCACCCTCCACTTTTGTCATGCACCCGCGTTTTCAGATTCTCGTCTTCCTCCTCGTGGGCATCGCCTGCGCGCAGAGATCCGATCGGCGCGTCGTGATTGCGCGAGCTTCGACATTGACGCTGCCCTTCGATGAGCTGGCGCGTGAGTTGCCCGCCTACCAGTTCGAGCAGGAGAGTGGCGGGAGCCGCTTTCTGGTTCGCAAGTTGGTCGATCTCCAGTCGCGCATGGACGTACTGGCGGTGGCGGATGTCAGCCTTCTGGAGGCGTTGGCCCGCGATCCGGCGCACGCGCAGCTGGCGCCGTGGTGGGTGGTGTTCGCAAGCAACGAGATGGTGCTGGCTTACACGCCGCGGTCTCGGTACGCGGCGGAGATCAACAATGGAAACTGGTTCGATGTTCTCCGCCGGGCTGGGGTGAGCAGCGGCTACGCCAACCCCGACCTCGACCCGGAGGGCTACAACACGCTGCTCTGCTGGAAGCTGGCGGAAGGCCACTACCATCGCCCCGGACTTTACGACGCCCTGCGTGCCGCGGTGCCGGCGCGCAACCTGCGTGACCACTCGGTGGCGCTGCTGGCGCTGCTCGAGGCGGGAGAGCTGGATTACGCCTGGCAGTATCTCTCCGTGGCGCGCCAACATCATCTGCGCTACTTGCGCCTGCCGCCGGAGATCAACCTCGGCGACCCGGCGCGCGTTGCGGCCTACGCCGCGGTCAGCGTCCAGGTGGCGGGTTCGCGTCCGGGCGTGACGGTCACCCTGCGCGGGGCGCCGATCACCTACGCCGCCACCATTCCCGCCACCAGCGCCGACCCGGTCGGCGCGGCGGACTTCATCGAACGGCTGGTCTCGCCGGCGGGCCAGCGCGTGCTGCGCGACTTCGACCAGGAGCCGGTGGTCCCGGCCCGCCTCGGGGGCGTTGCCGCCGCCGCGCCCGCAGTCCTGCGCCGGGAGCTGGCGCGGTGAGGCGCGGCGCCGCGACTCCGGCCCGACGCCAGCGCTCGTTGGCCTTCTGGATGCTGGCGCCCGGACTCCTGCTGGTGGCGTACCTCGCCTTGCCGCTGGCAAGGGTGCTGTTCGATCAGCCGGCCGCAGTGCTCGGCCTGCTGGGCGACCCCGAGGTGCGCCACGCCCTGGGCCTGACCTTCCTCACCGCCGCGGCGGCCACGCTGTGCGGCCTGCTGCTCGCCGTGCCGTTGGGTTACGGGCTGGCCCGCACGCGGTTTCGCGGCCAGCGGCTGCTGCTGGCCCTGGTCGACATGCCGCTGGTGATTCCGCATCCGGTGGCCGGCATCGCCCTCCTGCTGCTGGTGGCACGCGATGCCAAGCTGGGCCGCTGGCTGGCGGCGCTGCATCTGCACCTGGTGGGCACGGCGCTGGGCATCGTTGCGGCCATGTTGTTCGTGGCGGTGCCTTACCTGGTTCACGCCTGTCGCGACGGCTTCCGCGCCGTCGACATCCGCTATGAGGAACTGGCCCGCACGCTGGGCTGCGGCCGCTGGCAGGCGTTTTATCGCGTGGCGCTGCCCTTGGCACGGCGCTCGATCGTCAGCGGCGCCGTGCTGATGTTCGCGCGCTCCGTCTCGGAGTTCGGCTCGCTGATCATCCTCGCCTACAACCCGCGCGTCATCGCCCTGCTCATCTACGACCGCTTCACCACCTACGGCTTGAGCGCCGCCCTGCCGCTGGCGGCGCTGCTGGTGCTGTTCGGCTTCGCGGTGATCTGGGTGGTGAGCCGGCTGGAGGGCAGCCCACTGTGAGCGACCAGGCACAACGGGCGACCTTTGATGGACGCAGTGCGGGGCCCCAAGGCACAGGTCGGCCTTCGCCCCTCGCCGCTCCCGTCCCCGCTATCGCAGCGCGCGGCCTGCGGGCGCGCGTCGGAGAGGGCTTCGCGCTGGGGCCGCTGAGCTTCGAGATCCCCGCCGGCGCCTACTGGGGCGTGGTCGGCCCCAGCGGCAGCGGCAAGACCAAGCTGCTCGAGCTGCTGGCCGGACTGCTGCCCGCCGACGCGGGCGAGTTGTGGTTCGCGGGCGAGCCGGTGACCCACCTGCCGCCGGAGCGGCGCGCGGTGGGCTTTGTCTACCAGGATGCGCTGCTGTTCCCGCACCTCACCGTGGCCGAGAACATCGCCTTCGCGAAACCCGCCCCACCGGGAAACGGCGATGCGAGCCTGGTGCAGTTGGCGGAGGAGCTCGCGCTCGAACCCTTGCTAGCGCGCCGGGTCGGTGGACTGAGTGGTGGCGAGCGGCAGCGCGTCGCCCTGGCCCGCGCCCTCTATCGCCGGCCGCGGGTGCTGTTGCTCGACGAACCGCTCTCCGCTTTGGACGACGCGCTGCGCGCCCAGACGCAGCAACTGCTCTGCGAACTGCATCGGCGCCACGGATTGACGGTGCTGCAGACAGCCCACGGCGCAGCAGACTGCGCCGCCGCCGCGGACGTGCTGCGCCTCCGCGCCGGGAAGCTGGTGTAGGGCGTCTGCGTTTCCAAGAAATGCGTCGCCCATTGGGCCGCGATGGCGCGATGTTACCGCCCCGTCAGGGCGGCGGAGAGTAACCGGGGGCGCGCCGCGCCAGCGGCGCTGCCCCCGGTTACCCGTCTCAACGCAACAGCTCGGAAAGGCTGAAATGTTTGCGCTTCTTGCCCAGAAGCTGCGGCTTGAGCAGGCCGGCTAAGGCGGCGGTATCCACGCCCAGGTCCTCGGCATCGCCCTGCTTGAGCTGTTGCCGCAGGGCGGCAACGTCGGGCGCGGCGGCGCGGCCCGCCGCGACCAACCACAACACGGCCAGAAAAGCGTACGGGAGGCGGCGCGGCAGGCGCATGATGCCTGCCAGACTAACAGGGAACTTACAGTGACTGCCAGTCAACGCTGACTCTTGCGCGTCGCTGCCCGAGCGGAGCCAATTCGATTGTCATGGCGCCGATCAAGGAGGACCGGTCATCGCGTGCAGCCCGATCCCAACGCCGGGTTGGCGGCGTTCGCAACCTTGGGTTTCGATCACCCACGTTCCCCGGGCTTGGTGGCCGCACGGAGGCGTATGGTTTGGCCGACCGCCAGTTGACCGGTGCGAGTGACCGTGCCGTAGATTCCCGCGTGGTTCTGGTGCACACGAACCACCGCTTTCAGCATTTCTGGCGCCGGAATTGCTGAATCGGGATCGAGATTCAACATCCCGCAGCGCACGTCCGGCATTGTGACGGTGATGGCGGGGGCGTCGTCGCCCTCGCCGAAGGAGAGCACCCCGCCCAACCACGCGTCCTCCTGGAAGGGAACCGATCGCGGTAAACGAACCACAATATTCGGGCGAAAGCGTCGTACGTCCGGGCTCAGCCGGCGAGTCGTCCGATATCGCGCACCGTGTCGAAGGCGATCACGGAGATGCAGGCGTCATCGAAGATGCCATGCTTCAACTGCATCATCTGCACGGGCGCCCCGTACCGACGTCCGACCCCCTGGGCCAAGTCCTCCCCGAAGACCGGCAGGTCTTCGCCATCCGGCGTGCGAATGTGGGTGGGAAGGTCTCCCGGGGCACCGTCTTCGCGGGGCTGCGGTGCAAACAGGAGCAGGGCGGGAAGCTGGCCGGCGGTCAGCCACGGGAACCCGCTGCGGTCCTCCAGGCGCCGGAACGCCAGGCGTCGGTCACCGGCGATACCGTGCCAGCCCAAATGAGCGGTCGCGAGTCGTTCGCCGCCCATGGACTTTACCGGATACCGGAAGAGCGCCTCCACCTGTCCGATTTCGATGAGCATGTTTGATCCTCAGGGCGGCCGCTTCTAGTGCAGCGTGAACTCATCCGTATGGGCGACGAACTCCGGGAAGGCGTTGGCGCCCAGCTCGTGCAGGTCGAGGCCCTGGCGCTCGGCGTCGAGGCTGACGCGGTAGGGGCGGAGGCGGTTCAGCAGCAGGTGGCCGCCGTAGACCAGCGGCAGCATGACGCCCAGCAGGAAGGCGACGCCCAGCACCTGGGCCCGCCCTTGGCCGGCATCGCCGGCCAGCCAGCCGCGCACCGGCCCCGCCACCCCGTTCCAGCCGTCGCCGCCGCCCGTGGCCAACAGGCCCACCGCCAGCAGGCCCCAGATCCCCGCCAGGCCGTGGACCGCAATCGCGCCGGTCGGGTCGTCCACGCCCCAGCGCAGTTCGAGCCACTCGACCCCCATGGGGACCAGCACGCCGGCCGCGGCGCCCACCAGCACCGCAACCGCGGGGGCAAAAAACAGGCAGCCGGCGCTGATCGCCACCAGGCCACCCAGCCAGCCGTTGGCGCACAACGAGGCGTCGGGCTTGCCGAAACGCAGCCGGGTGACGGCGGCCGTGCTGAGCGCGGCGGCGGCGGCGGCCAGCAGCGTGTTGATCGCGGCCAGCAGCAGCTCCCCGGCGCCGGCCCCGCCCTGGATGACGGCGCCCAGCAGGTTGAGGCTGATCCAGCCCACCAGGCTGAGCAGCGCCCCGAACAGAACGTAGACCGCGTTATGGCCCGGGATGGCGTTGGGCGTGTGGTGCGCGCCGAACTTGCCGCGCCGCGGCCCCAGCGTCCAGGCCAGGCAGAGGGCGCTCAGGCCGCCGAGCACATGCAGCCCGGCGGCGCCCCCGACGTCGATCCAGCCGTGCCCGTAGCCCAGCTCGACCCCCAGCCGGCTCAGCGCGCCCCCGCCCCAGCTCTGGTGCGCCACCAAGGGCAGCAGCAGCCCGCCCAGCAGGAAGGCCGCGCCCACGGCGGCCCCCAGCTTCCAGCGGTCCGCTCCCGCGCCGACCGGAATCAACGCGCCCGTACCGGCGATGAGCAGCAGCCAGAGCAGCGCCACCAACTGGACGGGTGCGGCGCTGCCGCGCACGAAGAACTGTCCGGCGCCGAGCAGCGACCAGGCATGGCCCGCCAGGTGAACCACATGGTCCGGGGCGTGGGCCAGACCGGACCACGCGAACCCCAGGCTCCAGATGCCGAGCGCCGCCGCAGCCAGCGCCAGCAGGCTGCTGAGCAGGGCGTGGGCGGCGCTGTGCGCCCGCCCCAGGCCGGTGTTCATGAGGGCCAGGCCGAGCGGCGCCAGCGGGGCGACGCAGAGCAGCACCAGGACCACGGGCAGCCAGGCGTCGGGGTTCACCGCGGCACCCGCGTCCAGGCATGCACCCGCAGCAGCAGGATCACGCCGGCAATCTCCATTCCCAAGCCCGCGGTACAGAACAGATCGAAGGCCGCGGCGCGCGCCGCAGGGAACAGCAGGGCGGCCGCCACGGCAATCGCCCAGCCGGCCGGCAGTAGGAATAAAGCCAGGAGTTTCATGAGGGGACGTGTGGGGCGGCAGGCACCCGAAGCGCCGGCGCGCCGCGCATGGTTGGCAGTCTACGGCAAAACCCCCTGCCCGGCCCAGCCGTGCCGGCTTGCCATCAGGCAGCCCACCGTTCGGCCCGGCCCCCCACCGCCGGTCACCCGTGGAAGGCCCCCAAGGCGCGCCGCACAGCGCCCTCAGGACGTCTGCCGCAGGGTGGGGAGGGGATGCCGCGCGCCGTTCGGTCCGGTCAGTCGTCCAAGCGGTGCTCCCGTGGCCCGGGCAGAGCGCGGCTCGGTGCGGTGGGGAGGGAGGCGGGGGGAACGGAGCCGCGTGCCATTGTGAAGCGCGTTACCGGGACCCGTCGCTCGAATCGGAGTGATTTGCGTCGCAGTGGTAACCACCCGGCTGGAGCGCAGGATGTCGACGCGGTTGGTTAGCCCGGCCGGGTGGGCTGATGCCTGATAACACATCGCGGAGGATTGGGTTAGCCGAGGCACCTTGGTGTTCGCAATGCCCACCCTGCGGACCCGACGCCCGCAGAAAACTCCGCTTGACATGACTGGCAGGCGCTGGCCACAAGTTTCTGGGGTCCACCCCAACTTTTTGAATTCAGCGGTGAACAAATGAACAAATGGCCCGCCGGTCTTGGCCGGGCGCTACCGCCTGCCACTCCAGCCCTCGCTATTCTTGGGCGTCTGAACCGCCGAGTGCTTCCACCATCTCGGCGATCACGCGCAACTGGCCTTCTTCCGCCGATTCAATCACGATGGGCTCGTAGTCGGGGTTGGTAGGTTTGAGGACGATGCGGCTATGCCGCCATGAGTCCCCGGATGTTGCTTTCTGGCTCTCGTAGCGCTTGACCGTATAGCGTTCGCCGGTTTCAGGGTCCGTGGAATCCCGAAGCTGAACGAGGACGGTTTTGCCCTGGCGGGTTCCCGTTACCGGCGCCGCGAACAGGCAGTAGGAGCCGTCTGGGATGCCGGGCTCCATCGATTGGCCGACGACTTGGGCGACGAACATGCCGGGCCTCAATTTATGGTGGGTATCGATGTTGACCCAAGCCCAATCGCCGTCTTCGACGCGTTGCGGGTTGCTGAACGCGCCGGCGGCGGCCTGGAGGGGAACTAGCGGAACGCAGTCCCGATAGGGGAATGGCGGCCGGCCTTCGATCAGCCGCAGACGAGAGGGGAGCGCTGCAGCCCTTTTGGCTGTTTGCGCCGTACGGCCCTCGGCAGCCGTCTTCAACTTCCGGTAGGCTTCGTTCGCCATCCACGACGTGACCTGCTTCTGGAAGGCGCTGTTGTTCATGAAGCGGACGAACATCTCCTCGTTCTGATCCAAGCGGTCCACAAAGAGCTTTTGCAGCAGATTGCCAAAGACCAGTTCAAATCGGTCCTTGGGGTTGACCGCGGCCGACTGCTGCACGCTCTCGTCAGCCATGGCCGCCTCGACGATCTGATCGAAGAAGAGCTGGTCGGCTTTATTGAAATCCGTCCCGAACCGGTCGTTCAGGATGTCGATGAGCTGCGAGAGCGCCACGGGCTGCTCACGCACCAGTGCGCTCCCCACTTCGGTGGGCCCGTCGAGCGGGCGCGGCGCGCCTTCCTGTAATGAAATCGAACCCTCGCTGATCTTCTGCAGGCGGTAGTATTCCAGCCGTACCTCGTCATCGAATTGATAGGCCACGCCCTTGCGGCGCGGCAGCTTTGCCGACAAATGGCGGACGAAGACGTAAAGGCGCTCAAGGTCCGAATCCTGGTACGGGATGACCTGGCTGAGAAAACTGTAAAGGCTCCGGAAGGCCTGAGCGTTGCTCCGCCACAGCTCCGCCTCGGCCTCGGTATCCCGCAGGAGCACGCTGAAGCGCGACACCGCGGGGTCGAGGGCGGCGTTCATCGCCTGATGGTCGGAAGGGCTCTGGCGCTCTTTGGGCTTGAAGTAAACCGCGCAGAACCGCTCAACCTCCTCGTTCAGGTAGACGCCAGAGGCGTCAAGCTCCGCCTTAATCGTGTACATTCGCGCCGGGTCAACATCTTCGCCCATCTCGGCGCCCTCGTAATACTGCTTGAAGGCCTCCCGGATCTCATCGCGGTCGTTGACGAAATCGAGAACGAAGGTGTCTTCCTTCAGCGGGTGGATACGATTCAGGCGGGAGAGCGTTTGGACGGCCTGGATGCCGGCGAGCCGCTTATCCACGTACATTGTATGCAGCAATGGTTGATCGAAGCCGGTTTGGTACTTTTCAGCGACGAGCAGAACCTGGTACTCCTGGGAAGCGAACCGCTCGGGCAGTTCCTTTTCCCGAATGCCCTCGTTCATCCGCTCCTCGGTGTAGGAGAGACCAGGAAAGTCGTCGTCCAGTACTGTTCCAGAAAATGCAACTAGCGTCCTTATCGGGTAGTTCTTGTCTTTAATGTAGCGGTCAAAGCTCAGCTTGTAGCGGACCGCTTCCAAGCGCGAGCCGGTGACGACCATCGCCTTGGCGCGCCCGCCGATCCGGTGACGGGTCACGGCCTGAAAGTGCTCGACCATGATCTCCGTCTTCTGCGCGACATTGTGGGGGTGGAGGCGCAAAAACCGCGCCAGCGCACGGGCCGCCTTCTTGCGCTCAACATTGGGGTCGTCCGCGCAGGCTTTGAGCAGCCTGTAATACGTCCGGTAGGTTGTGTAGTTCTTGAGCACGTCGAGGATGAATCCCTCCTCGATTGCTTGGCGCATCGTATAGCGGTGAACTGGTTGGCCGTTCCGTCCGAAGACGGCGAAGGTCTTGTACTTGGGCGTGGCGGTGAAGGCGAAGAAGCTCAGGGTGGCCTGTTGCGCCCGTTTGGCCATGCTGCGATAGAGTTCTTCGATCGCATCGTCGCCCTCTTCGGTTGCACGCCGCCGGGCCTCATCGGCCAGATCCTCGCCTCCCAAGACCTCCTTCAGATCTGTCGCGGTCTCGCCCCCCTGGGAGCTATGGGCTTCGTCGATAATCACGGCGCAACGGCGGGTTGGCAGCCATCCGCCTCCCTTTTCATTCCGCTCCTCCGCCATCTTCATGAGCTGACGTGAGACAAACGGAAACTTCTGGAGCGTCGTGATGATGATCGGGACCGCGCTCTCCAAGGCCTCTGCGAGCTGGCGGGAGCTTTCGTCGATCTTCTGGACCACCCCTTGCTTGTGTTCGAACTGGTAGATGGCGTCCTGGAGCTGCTTATCGAGGACGACGCGGTCGGTGATCACGATGACACTGTGAAAGACGCGCTCATCGGCCTCGCTGTGGAGCGATGCCAACCGATGGGCGAGCCAAGCGATGGTGTTGGTCTTCCCGCTTCCGGCGGAGTGCTCCACTAGATGGTTATGCCCCACGCCCTCTTGCCGGGCCGCGCCGGCCAACATTCGCACCGCCTGCAGCTGGTGGTAGCGGGGGAAAATCATCACTTCAACCTTGGCTTTGCGCCCCTGGTCGTCCCGCTTTTCTTCGACCTGAACGTGCAAGAACCGTGCCAGCAGATCGAGCAGACTGTCGCGCTGTAAAACTTCTTCCCAGAGGTACGCCGTGCGATAGGTACGGCCAGCCGGGTCGGGCGGGTTGCCGGCGCCACCGTCACATCCTTTATTGAACGGCAGGAAATGGGTCGAGGGTCCCGCCAGCCGCGTGGTCAGCAGTACGGACTCGGTATCGACGGCGAAGTGGACCAGCGTTCGGCGCTTGAACTCGAAGATCGGTTCGTGGGGATCGCGGTCGCGCCGATACTGCCGGCAAGCATCCTCGACCGTCTGGCCCGTCAGCGGGTTCTTCAACTCTACGGTGGCAATGGGAACCCCGTTAAGGCTGATTGTCACGTCCAGCGACTTCTCGGACCGGGGAGAGAAGTGGAGTTGGCGGGTAAGCGCCAGCTTGTTTTCGGCGTATCGCGCCTCAAGCTCTGGATTGAGCCCATGCGCCGCCTTAAAAAAGGCTACGCTCAGCGTGCGCCCGTAGCACTTGAAGCCATGGCGAAGCGTCGCGAGCGAGCCGTTCTCGTCCATCCATTTGCAGAGATCGGAGATGATCTGCTCGCCGGTTCGGTCCCCGTGCAGTGCTTCCAGTTTGGCCCACTCTTTGGGTTGTGTCTGGTGAATGAAGGCCAGCACCGCGCCGGGGAAGATCGCCCGTTCCCGATCATAGCCATCCGGCGAGTCCGATTCGTACCCGTTCTGAAGCAAGTGCGCCTCGATCACCGTCTCGAAGGCCACTTCCTGGGTCCGCTTCATCGCTCTCCCCCGAGAATGAACCGGGCGCGTTCAATCCCGAGCATCTGGAAGGGGTTCATGAAGCGGATGCCCAGTCCGACGCAGGCGTCGGGGATCTTGATCTTTTTCGTTGATGACGACGGACGCTCGTGGGTCACAACCGTGTCCCCAGTGGTCAGAGCGTGCGTGACAAGGTAATAGTCCGCTTTCGATAGGAAGTCGCTGATCGCGGCGGATTCATAGCTTTGGCTGGTCGCCCACAGACTGACCTTCCGAAGCGAGGGTGCCATCTCTGGCTTAAGTTTGAGGAAGAATGCCTTTCCTCTCTCTCGAGCCCAATCCCTTAGCTCGTCGTCGCCCGCTTCAATCTCATCGCCAACCTTTTCAATGCTAAAGACTTGACCGGCGGTGTTGCTCCTGATGAGCCAATCCCAAAATGCAGGGCAGAAGGCGAAACCGTAGTGATGCTTTTTGGCTTCAATGAAGATGTTGGTGTCCAGGAGGTAAGCCATCAGACCGGAACCTCCAGACTGCGGCCGAGATCGTGCAGGGTGGAGAGTTTAGTGAACCCGAGCAGGTGAAGCGCTTCACGATAGAGCGTTCGTCCCTCAGCCGTGCTTTCGATCAGGGCACGCGCGAAACGTTTCCCGACTCTCGCTCCCTGGGTCAGGTAAAAGTCGCCGCCGCCTGCGCTCTCTTTGGCGATGCGCGCCAGATTTTCAAGTTCATGATCGTAGGCTTGCTGGAATCCCTGACGGGAAACGGCTCCGGCATCAAAGACCCGGCGGAGTGCCACAAGACTGCTGACCTTGAAGTAACGGGCGAGCCGGTTGGCCTCCGCATTGAGTTCTGCCCCCCGGCGATAGATTTCGCGGATGGCGCTCAAAGGGACTAAGATCTCCGCCGCAACTTGATCGCACCACCGTTCAGTGGCGTCCTCGGGAAGCCGGCCCGCCTCTTCATCCCCCAGCGCCGTTTGCCCCAGCCAGACATGGGCTAGTTCGTGCGCGAGCGTGAACATCTGGGCCGCCTTGGAGTCGGCGGCGTTAACGAAGATCAACGGGGCAACCGTGTCGGAGAGCGTGAAGCCCCGGAACTCTCCTGGCTCAAGCGGCCGATTGTTATTGTTCAGAACGACGCCGTTTCGCATGACCAGGACCCCGGCTGCGTCCGCCTGCTCGACCATGCGCCGTAGCGCTTCGCTCCAACTTGAAATTTGGCTCCGTTCCTCGATGTCAAGATGGAGGGCGTGGCGGATCGTTGCGGCCACTGGTTCGATGGCATTTGAGGTACTGGCCGAGCCAACGAACGGCAGCGGTTCTTCGCCAGTCGCGATCGCATGGTCGCGGTACCACTCTTGTCGCTGCTGGCAGATGTAAACCGTGTCGAGCAGTTCCGGGCTCGGCTGGCGGAGGCGCTCGCCGCCGCTCCTGAAGTCGGGAATGGGCGCTTTCTCCACCGGGGGGGCGGGGAGGAAGAGGAAGCCAATCGGCACGTGGACGGCCTTCGCAAACTGCTCCAGCTGCTTCAACGTCGGCTGCGCCGCTCCGCGCTCCCATTCTTTAAGGTTTGGAAAGCGCTTCGTGAGCTTGCTGACCGGCAAGCCAGACCGCCGGCTGGCCCATCTCAATAATTCGGGTTTGACATCAACACGCATGGCTTCAATTTTGACCCCGTACGCCGCCTATGTGGAGACTACGCTACTGGTGGCGATGGCGGCCATGGGGCGATGTCGGCCCAGTGCCCTTATGGTAAATGCCCCCATCGGCCCGAGGCTACGGCGTTGCTCAGCACCCGGACCGCGCCGCTTCAGCGCCGACAGGAAGCTGCCCGATGACCGCTGCCGCGATGAGGGCAGCGCGTCGCTCCTTAAGCAGCGCAATGCTTTGCTCCGTAGCTGCTCGAATTTGATGACTCATTCTTTTTTCCGCCGACAGATGCTTGCTGATCGCAATCTGTTCATGGATTGGCGGTAGAAAAACAGGTACCCGCCCCAAGACATCGGTTTCCAGTTTGCGGGTCCCATGGGCGGAGCTATCCGCCAATGCCAAAATGCTGGGCTCAGTACCTTGCAGGTAATCCCGCAGGAAACGCGGGTCTAGAAGCTGATGGCAAAGCAACGCCTTCAAGTCTTGATTGATCGTGACGGATTTCGAAGTGATGGCGACGGGGAAACTGTGGGCAAGAATCATTCCTCGCACAACGATAAGTACTGCACCTACCGGAATCATCTTGAGCCCAGTTGCAGCCAGGGCGGCATCTTCAACGTGATCCTCGGAATCGCTGATTTCCTCGCACTTCATGTCTTTTGCCGATACCCACGGGATATCACCGCACCAGAACTCTGCCGTAGCCGTATTCGGCGTGGCGCCGCTGACTAGCTTGACCAGGAATCGCAGCGGCACGAGTCGCCAATGTTCAGGAACTCCGCCAAGCCATTGGACTCCCGAGTCTTTGAGCGTCGTCGACGGATCCAGTCCGCGCGTTACGGCGTGGGTGATGATCGTCCGGCGCTTCTCGGCGAGCAGTTCCAGAAGCCGCCCCTTGGCCGCGATCAGCGCGTCGATGCGCGCCGTCTCCCGATCGAGGTAGTCGGCGATGGCGTGCTGGATCGAGAGCGGAGGAACCGGCACCAGCATCGCCCCAATTTGGGCCTTGGGTATTCCGAACCTTGTCACCCCATTTGCAGCCAATTCAAGTTGTAATCGGATGGGGAGAGCCTGAAGACAACGAAGGAGAAATGATCCGGCAATGCTGGATCCCAGAGGCCGAATCAGCGCCAGATGGTAGCCGCACACCAAATCGTGCGCCGCCTCCCGCACTAGCGCCGGGACCCCAATATCATCCCAGGACTCGGAGTCCTTGGTAATCAGCACATCGTCAGCCATGAGCCGAAAGCGTCGAATTTCGTCCTTCGTCGCTGTGCCCGCCATGAAATCAAGCGAGAGGTCAATGGCGTCATGTTTGTACACATCCGAATAGTTGCACAAACGCACGGCTTCTTCGCCCTCGACTACGTGCTTGTCGATGCTGCTAATCGTATAGTCGGCAACGGCGTGAAGGGGCTTCGCTATCCAATTTCGCGGGAGCGCATCGGCCCAATCCGGTCGCGTCACGCTGTTACCTCGCGCAGGAGGCGCTCGATTTCTTCTTCTGCCTGCTTCAGGTCGGCGTCGATCTCGGCCAACGGGCGCGGCGGGGTGTACTTGTAGAAGTGCCGATTGAAGTTGATCTCGTAGCCGACCTTGTCCTTGTTCCGGTCCATCCAGGCATCGGGGACATGAGGGCGGACCTCGCGCTCAAAATAGGCGTCTACAGCTTCCTTCAGCGGTACGTTCTCGTAATCGCGGCGTTCCGGGTCGGGCTGGGGGTTGCCATCGGCATCACGGCAGATCTCCGCGCTTTCGTCCCGCTCGGAGCAGGCGTCCAGAATCGCCTTCTTGAGCGGGGAGGAGAGCTTCACGCCAGCCCTCTCGACGGCACGCGCGAGCCGGTTTTCAAAGTCCGGTCTGCTCCTGTCTATCCTTCCAGAATCCATGGATTCGAGCACGGCGATGATCTCGCGCTGTTGCGCCGTGCCGGCTTCCACCTCCCGCTGGCCCTCCGTGCCCTTTTTCCTGGCCTTCGCCAGGTTCTGGAACGCTGTCATATGGCAGAGGAGTTGAATCCGCTCCGGGGTCACCTGAAAACTCCGGCGCAACGGGCGTTCCACCATCACCTGGGTATAACCGAAGTCCGCATTATCAAAGATCTTCGAGCGCTCTCCAGCCTCGAACCGGCCATAAAGCCGGACAATCTCCGCGATCTGCTCTTCGGAAAGATGCCGGCGCTTGTCGCCCAAGCTCCGCTTGCTGTTGGCGCTCCCGCCAGGGCTCCAGATTTCGCGCGCATCCAGAAGCTGGATCTTGCCCTTGCGCCGCTTCTCCTTGCGGTTCGTCACGATCCAGACGTAGGTACCGATGCCGGTGTTGTAGAACATCTGCTCCGGAAGGGCGACGATCCCCTCCAACCAGTCGTTCTCAATGACCCACTTCCGAATCTCGCTCTCTCCCGATCCAGCGCCGCCAGTAAAGAGTGGCGAGCCGCTGAAGACGATCGCCAGCCGGGACCCATACTTGTGCTCGACTGGCCGCACCGGCTCGAACTTGTAGATCATGTGCTGCAAAAACAGGAGAGCCCCATCGTTAACGCGCGGCAGGCCGGCGCCGAAACGCCCGGAAAAGCCAAGCTTCTCATGCTCGCGCTGGATCTCGGTCTGCTGTTTTTTCCAATCGACGCCGAACGGCGGGTTGGTCAGAAAATAGTTGAAGCGCTGCCCCTCGAACTGATCGGCGGTAAAGGTGTCGCCGAACTTCACGTTTTCCCCACCACCGTTATGATCCACTTCCTTGATCAGCATGTCCGAGGCGGCCGTGGCGAAGGCGCGCTTGTTGTAGTCCTGACCGTAGACATACAGCTTGGCGGCGGAATGATGATCTCTCAGGTAGGCCTGCGCCTCGGCCAGCATCCCCCCCGTACCGCATGCCGGATCGAGAAGTGTACTCACGGTCCCCGGCGTGGCAAGCAACTTGTCGTCGTTAATAAAGAGGATGTTCACCATCAGCCGGATCACCTCGCGCGGGGTGAAGTGATCGCCGGCCGTCTCGTTCGCCAGTTCGTTGAAGCGGCGGACGAGGTTCTCAAAGATGAGCCCCATCTGGTCGTTGGGGACCGAGCCTGGGTGCAGGTCAACGTCGCAGAACTTTGAGACCACAAGGTACAGGAGGTTGTCCTCGTGCAGCTTCTCGATCTCGTTATCGAACTCGAAATATTCGAAGATGCGGCGGACGTTTTCCGAGAAACCCTTGATGTAACGAACAAGGTGCTTTTCGATAGCGCCGGAATCGCCTTTCAGCTTCTCGAAATCCAGCGGCGAGTGATTGTGAAAACGCTGGCCTGAGGCCTTGTTCAGCTTGGCGTCGAGCGCCTTGCCGTCGATCTTCCCCTTCCACTTGGCATGCTCGGCGAGCACCTTGGATTTCTCCGGCGCCAGCACGCAATCGAAACGGCGAAGGATGACCATCGGCAGCATCACCCGCTCATACTGGGGAGGCCGGTAAGGCCCGCGTAGCAGGTCGGCGATCTGCCAGATCAGGTTCTCGAAGTAGCTATGGTCAGGCATGCGGCAGGACAGTCTCTCGGGGAGGGCTCCAGTTGTGCTGATCGGCCACCTGGGCGCGCCGCTTCAGTCCGCATTATGCTGGACAGCCGATCCGCTGACAATGGGCGTTTTCAGGGACCGGACAAGCGACGGCTTGTCAGGAGTACCGGTCTTCGATGGGCTGCCTATATCCTGCTTGAAACTCGAAGACAGAAAAAGGGGACAGCGTGAGAGCCTGTCAGAGGGAAAAAGGTCGGGTTGGAGGAAGCGGATGAGCACGAGGCATATTTTGTCCGCGTAGCAGGCTGCCGGCGCGCCGCGCATGGTTGGCAGTCTACGGCAAAACGGCGCTTGGAAAGCGTTTGCCAGTCGCGATTCCATGGATGCCGACTATTCGCTTTTCTTATCCGTTCTACACTCCCTCTCGGAGCCGCGAGCCCCGGCCGCGTCGGCAGCGTTGCCGTCTCTTATGCTGGAAATCGAGTACGCCCGCGCCACCGACGTCGGACGCGTCCGTGACCACAACGAAGACTGCTTGGGCGAGGCGCTGCCGCGCGACGCGGTGCAGTCCCGCACCCAGGGCTACCTGTTCGTGCTGGCGGACGGGGTGGGCGGCCACGAGCGCGGCGAGGTGGCCTCGCGGCTGGCGGTGGAGACGCTGGTGAACGGCTTTCGCGCCGCCCCGGCCGGGCAGCCGCACGCCGCTCTCCTGTCCCGCCTGGTGCAGCATGCCAACTCCCTGATCTACAACCAGCGGCATGATGCGGGAGCCCAGGGAATGAGCATGGCCACCACGGTGGTGAGCTGCGCGTTGCGCTTCGACCGTTGCGTAGTGGCGCACGTGGGCGACTCGCGCGCCTACCTGCTGCGCGGCGCCCAGGTCACCGCCCTGACCCGCGACCACTCGGTGGCCGCCGAACAACTGTCGCTGGGCGTGGTCACGTCGGACGAGGCCGGGGCGACACGCCACCTGCTGACGCGGTCCGTCGGGCACGATCTGTTTGTGCAAGTGGACGTCGGGGAACACCAGGTACAGCCGGGAGACGTGCTTCTGCTCTGCTCCGACGGCCTGCATGGATCAGTGGTGGAGGCGGATTTGGTGCATCTGCTGCGCCAGCCGCAACTCGAAATCGCAGTGCAGCAGCTGATCGCGCTGGCCAACGAGCGCGACGGCAGCGACAATTGCAGCGTGCAGGCGGTCCGCATCCGGCAGGTGGAACGCACCGGGGTTTATCGTGGCCGCCCCTACGCACTGCGCTAGACTGCCCGAGGCTTCTGAACCCTACGCATGACCAGTCTGCACGTCGGCGATCAACTCGATCACTTCCAGGTGGAGTCACTTGTGGCGCGCAGCGGCATGGCGTCGATTTTCCGCGCCACCGACCGGCGGGATGGCCGAACGGTGGCCATCAAGCTGCCGCATCCCGAGATGGAGTGCGATCCCATTCTCTACGAGCGTTTTCAACGCGAGGACGAGCTGGGCAGCAGGATGGACCATCCGGGAGTGATGAAGGTGTTGCCGGTCGCCGACAAAAGCCGCCTCTACATGGTCATGGAGTGGGTGCCGGGGCGCCTGCTGCGCGAGGTCCTGCGCGATCAGCGCCCGATGCCGATTCCGCGCGCCGTCGCCATCCTGCGTCAATTATGCGACGCCCTGGGCTACATTCACGGACTGGGCGTGGTGCATCGCGACCTGAAACCGGAAAACGTCATGGTGGATGCCGCGGATCGCATCAAGCTGATCGACTTCGGCATCGCCGGCGACGTGGCCGCGCGCCGCATCACCTTCGCCAAGCTGACCCAGATGCTGGGCACGCCCGACTACATCTCTCCGGAACAGGTCAAGGGGCAGCGCGGCGACCCGCGTAGCGACCTGTTCGCGCTCGGGGTCATGCTCTACGAGATGGTCACCGGCGACGTGCCCTACCACGGTCCCAACGCCTTCGCCATCATGAACGACCGGCTGCTCAACAACCCGGTCCCGCCCCGCGAACTCAACCCGGAGGTGTCACCCCAACTGCAGGAGGTCATCTACCGCGCCCTGGAACGCGACCCGAAGCAGCGCTACGCCACGGCGGCAGAGCTGGCGTGGGACCTTGACCACCTCGACGAGGTGGGGGTCGCCGAACGCGCCGAGATGCAGAACTGGCGCCGGCGCCGCACCCCGGTCTCCCGCCAAATCCTGTTCTACGTGGCGATGGCGCTGATTCCGGTGGTGGTGTTCGGGCTGCTGCTCTGGGTTGCGCGTCACTAAAAGGCGCGCACGCCTGCCTCGCGGCGACAGTGGCGTATTAAAACAATGGATTGGACCTTGACCCGCGGGCTCCGTAGCCTTGTAACACCATGGCAACGACGCCGCTGCCCTCTCCCAAACGTGTGCGTCCCGAAGCACTGATCGAGATGGTCCACACCGCCGCACAGCGGCTGAACCGCCATGAGGACTTGGAACAACTGCTGCATGACGTGGTGGATCTCTGTCTGGAGGGGCTGGCGGGCGACTCCTGTTTCGTGTACCTGCTCGAGGCGCCCACCGGAGAGCTGATCCTGCGGGCCTCCTCCAACTCCCATCCCGAGGAACTGGGACGGCTCTGCGTGCGCATTGGTGAGGGCATTACGGGATGGGTGGCACAACAGCGTCGCCCGGTGGCGATTCCCGCGCAAGCGTGGACCGACTCGCGCTTCAAGTTTTACTCCGCCCTGCCGGAGGATCGCTATGAGGCTTTCCTTTCCGTGCCCATCCTGTTCCGTAACGTCGTCCTCGGCGTCATTAACCTGCAGCATCGCGTCGTGCATGAGCACGATGCGCTGGAGATCAAGGCGCTGGCCTCGATCGCTTTGATGCTGGGCGAAGCCCTGGACCGAGCCGGCCACATCCAGGAGAACGAGGAATCGGCGCGCCGCCTGAATGAATTCTGGGCGCTCTCCGAGCTGCTCAGTGGAGAGATCACGCCTGCGCTGCCACGCATCCTGGAACAAATCGGGACGGCCACCCGGGCGATCAGCGTCAGCCTGCGGCTGCAAGGTGACAGGGAACCCCAGCAAAGCAACTGGACGACGCCCGGAACGCCGTGCCCGGCCATCACCGACGACGAGCTCAAGCGGGCGGAAGGTGCATCGGGACCGGTGGCGGTGCCCGGCCGCGGCCTGCTCACCAGCCTTCCGCTGCGTGCCGGCAGCGCGGGTTGCATGCTTTGTGTTTATCCTCCGGGCGACACCCCGACGGCGCAACAGGCGCGCTTTCAAGGGCTGCTCACCCGTGAGCTGGCCGGTGCTTTGGAACGTGCAGAACTGGCATCGCGTTGCGATCAACAGGACCGCGCGCTTTCAGATCGCAAGCTGATCGAGCGCGCCAAGGGCGTCCTGCAACGGGAGCGCAACCTGAGTGAAGACGAGGCCTATCGTCTGTTGCAGCAGGAAAGCCGCCGCAATCGTCGGCCCATGGCGGCCGTCGCCCAGGCCCTGCTCACCAGCCGCGCCCTGCGCTCTGCCACCGGGGAAGAGGGCCTGAGCGAGCCCGAACTGACGCAAAAGCCTGCTTAAGGACTGCCTGGGAGCCGCTTGGGGCACGCGCCCGGGCCGGGGCGGTGCTGGTTCCGTTGATTTGCTCCATTCGAACTTTGGATTGGTCTTCCTGTCCGCCACGGAATGAAATAGTGGAGGACCGACAGCGGTCCGCGAGGTGATCCCAAATGAACGAGTTTTTCGTCGTCTGCCGTCCCCATAGCGAAGCGGAAGCGACGCTCGAGATTGCCGGCGAGTTCGTCAGCAAGGATCAGGCGGATCGCGAGCTGGATCGCCTCAACGTCTTCCGCGAGCCCGGCTCGCCGGAGTGGTCGCTGCTCGTCAAGCAGGCATCCTGAAGCACCGTCGTACGCTGACACCCGTGCCTTCCGGGTACAATCGCGGCTGATGCGGGCGGCCCTGGCTTGGGCACACCACAGCCGTCAGAGCGTCAACGTCCGGAAGGTTCCCCATGGCCACGATGGAAGCAGCAGCGGAAGTCGTGCGCATTTTCGCCGGGGGTGAGTGGCGAACGTCCCGCTCCGAGCAATTTCTGGAAATCTGCAACCCGGCCAACGGCGCCTTGCTGGCGCGTGTCCCGTTCTGTCTGCCGGAGGAAGTTGACCACGCGGTCGCTGCCGCCGCTGCCGCCTTCCCCGCCTGGCGCGACACCCCGGTCACGCAACGCGTGCGCGTGCTGTTCCGGTACCGCGAACTCCTGAACCAGCGTGAGGAGGAGTTGGCCCAGCTCACGTCCCGTGAACACGGCAAGACGCTGGAGGAGGCCCGCGCCTCGGTGCGACGCGGCATTGAAGTGGTCGAGTTTGCCTGTGGCATCCCCACGCTGCTGATGGGCGAAAGCGTCGAGGGCGTCGGCCGCCATATTGACACCGTATCGCTGCGTCAACCGCTGGGCGTCTGCATTGGCATCCCCCCGTTCAACTTTCCCGCCATGGTCCCGCTGTGGATGTTCCCCTTGGCGGTGGCCTGCGGCAATACGTTCGTGTTGAAGCCCTCGGAAAAGGTGCCGCTCACCGCCTCCCGGCTCGCCGCGCTTTTTGCGGAAGCCGGACTGCCGGCGGGCGTCCTCAACGTCGTGCATGGCGGCGCCGAGGTGGTGAATCGTCTGCTTGACCACCCGGAGGTGAAAGCGGTGTCGTTCGTCGGGTCCTCACAGGTGGCCCAGCACGTGTACGCGCGCGCGGCGTCACAAGGCAAACGGGTGCAGGCGTTGGGGGGTGCCAAGAATCATCTCGTCGTGTTGCCGGATGCCGACCTGGAACTCACCACCGAGGCGGTGATCGGCTCGGCGTTTGGCTGCGCCGGAGAGCGGTGCCTGGCGGGCAGCGTGGTGGTGGCGGTGGGCGCCATCGCCGACCCGCTGGTTGCGGCACTGCGTCGTAAGGCGGCGGGTCTCGCGATCGGCGACGGCGCCCTGCCTGCGACCCAGATGGGTCCGTTGATCAGCGCGGCACACCGTCGCCGCGTGGAGAGTTTCATCGAGACCGGCTGCCGCGAGGGCGCCCATCTGATCCTGGATGGCCGCGAGAGCAGCGATCACGGGGGTTGTTACCTCGCACCGAGCATTTTTGATGCAGTGTCGCCGGGCTCGATCCTGCACTGCGAGGAAATCTTCGGTCCAGTGCTGAGCGTGATCCGCGTGCCGGATCTCGAGGCCGCACTGCAAGTGGTGAATTCCTCGCGTTACGGCAATGCCGGCTCGGTGTTTTCCAATGACGCCGCCGCGATTCGCGAATACTGCTCGCGGGTCGAGGCCGGCATGATCGGCGTCAACATCGGCGTAGCCGCGCCGATGGTCTTCATGCCATTTGCCGGCTGGAAAGGCTCCTTCTACGGCGACCTGCACACACATGGCAAGGATGGCGTGCGCTTCTATACCCGGCAGAAGGTGATCACCTCCCGACATCCGTGGAGCGGCGAAGGTGGCAGCGGGGCGCGACAACACTTCTGAAAACAGCGGGTTGCCAACGAATTGGGCGATGCTCTTTGACGTTGCCGAGTTGCGTCACAGGCCGGAGCCAAGCAGCGCCGCCGGTTCCAACTCGCCGCGCATGACGACCACCGCCTGACCGGTCAAGTAGACACGGTCGTCTTGCAGGCGGATCCCGACCGCACCGCCGCGCGCTGACGCCTGGTAGGCGCGCAGCGTCGTGCTCCCCAGGCGCTCCTGCCAGTAGGGTCCGAGGCAGCAGTGGGCGGAGCCGGTGACCGGGTCCTCATCGACACCGGAGCCGGGGGCAAAGAAGCGCGACACGATGTCGTATTCCGGCGTGGCGGCGCGGCAGGTGACGATCACGCCCCGCACCGGCAGCTCCCGCAATTGCGAGAAGTTGGGCCTGAGGGCGCGCAGCACCGCCTCGCTCTCCACCTCGACCAGGTAATCCATGACATTTTTCCCGACGAACGGCGCCGCGTTGAGCCCGAGGGCAGGCAGCAGCAGCGGCGGCGGCTCCGTGGCGGTTGCGCGTTTCGCCGGAAAGTCCATCTCGATCCCGTCGGTTGTCTGCACGGCGCGCAACTCGCCGCTCGCAGTGTGGAAATGGGCGGTGTCTCCGGACGCCAGCCGTCCGCTCTCCCACAGCACGTGTGCGCTGGCCAATGTGGCATGGCCGCAGAGCGGGACCTCGACGGTCGGCGTGAACCAGCGTAAGCGATGGCCGTTCCCCTCGGGATGCAGGAAAGCGGTTTCGGAGAGGTTCATTTCCCGGGCAAGGTGCTGCATCCAGGTCGCATCCGCGGGAGCGGGAAGCACGCAGACAGCGGCCGGATTGCCGGAGAACGCCCGGTCGGTAAACGCGTCAACTTGTGTAATGGAGAGGGGCATAGACGGCCATGTCCTTGACTCGGCCATGATAACGAACGGGAGTTGTCCCGGCACGCATCCAGGATCCGTTTGGCGTCGACGACAGGAGCGAAGCACCCGTGTATTTAAACGGAGATGGTGTAGGGATGACGATCGGGCGCTGTCTCAGATCCAGAGTGGTTCGCGCCACAGTGTGAGGGGCTGCCCGAGGCCGTGGGCGCAGGCGGTGCGATAGAGGGCGGCCGCCAGGGCGACATCGTCAACCCCCATTCCCATATGGGCGAAGTGGATGCGTTCCTGGTCATGGGTGCGGCCCGGCTTGAAGCCGGCCACCAACTCGCCCAAGCTCGCATAGATGCGCTCATCGGGGAGCAGCCCGGCCTGGTGCATGAGGGCCGGGGTCATGATGCCGCGGTGCTTGACGGTTTCCCAGTCGTCAACCACCAGCTTCTGGCACTGCGCCAGCACCTCGAACTCGCACTCGTGTCCGGAGAGTTGAATGGTGAGGGCCCCGGGTTTGATGTGGCGGGCGAAGACGATGGGGGCGTCGGCCGTGGTGATGGTGAGCGCGACGTCGGCGTCGGCGAGGGCTTCGGGGATGGTCTCGACCGCTTCGACCGGGGCCTGCCAGCGGTCCCGGCACTCTTGGGCGAGGGCGTCGGCGTGGGCGCGGCAGCGGTTGACGACGCGGATGGCGCGCAGAGTGGGCAGCGCGGTCAAGAGTCCAAGGATCTGGGTGCGGGCCTGTACCCCGGCGCCGACCACACCCGCCACCTGGGCGGCGCTGGGGGCGAGGTAGCGGGCGCCCAAGGCGGTCACCGCGCCAGTCCGCATGGCGCTGATCAGCGTGCCATCCATCACGGCCAGGGGCAGCCCGGTTTCCAGACTGTTGAGGATGATCAGGGCGCTGGCGCGCGGGAGGCCACGTTGGCGGTTGGCCGGGAAGCTGGCGATCCACTTGATGCCCATGGCCTGCACGGAACCGCCGACAAAGGCGCAGAGGCCGTTAATGCGTCCGCGGGCTTCGCAGGCGGCACTCTCGCCGAAACGCAAGACCACCTTATGCGGCTGACGGCACTCGCCCTGGGCAAACAGGGTCAGGCTTTCACCCACCGCCCGCATGGCTTGGCGCATGTCGAGGACACCGGCGGCCAGCACCGCATCCTGATCCAGGAACAACAATTCAGCGGGACGTGGCGACATGAGCTTCCTCGGGGCGCACGGGAATGGCAGGGGGCCTCTGAGCGGCGGGGAACGGGCGGTACAGACGACGCAGAAAGGGGAGCGGATCGCGCCAGTTCCAGTAAGCGGTCTCGCGCAGGCCGCGATAGCTGGCCAGCCAGCTCCACAGGCCGAGTTCGCCGCTGGAGAGCAGCCGTCGGCAGGTGCGCCAGTCGTGGTCCTCGATCGCCCAGCGACGGCGCCGCGGACGCAGCCCGCCGGGAAGGACATCACCGGCCATGTCGCTATAGGCGAGCCAGCCGAGGTCCAGACCGTTCTCTGTGACATAGGTGCGGTAGTTCTGTCCCAGCCGCGGATTCACGTCGAGGATCTTGTAGTGCCGCGTGCGGGGATCGAACTTCAGCCCCACGTCCACTGCTCCGATGTAGCCGACGGACTGGAAGAAGGCGGTTAATGGTTCGGCCAGCCCGGGCATGGGGCAGGCTTCGCTCAGGCAGGCAGTGCCGAACTCAATGGGATACTGCCGCAGCTTGCGCCCCGTGAAGACCACCACCGGCCGGCTGGCGTGGTCGAAGTAGGCGTTGTAGAGGGCTACCCGCTCGCAGCCCCCGGCAAGGTATTCCTGCACCATGAGGCGGGGGTCGAGCGGAGCCAGGCGTGCGTAGGCACGTCGCATGGAGCCGATATCGGCGACGCGCAGCTTGCCGCTGCTCGGATCTTCCGGCGCCTCCGCCGTGCCAAACAGACGGCCGGCCGGCTGGCTATAGGCGGATTTCAGCAGGCAGGGAAACCCCAGTTCGCGTCCGGCCGCCAACAGTTCGCTTTCGCTGGCGACCTCTAAGGTTCGGGGCACGGTCACGTGGGTGCTGGCTGGGAGGTAGGCCGCTGCCAAGCGATGCATGCGGCGCTTGTCGAGTAGGGCCTCAATTAGTTCCGCCGCCGGTAACAACAGTCGAAACCGTGGCGCCAGCCGCTCCCGATGTCGGCTTAACAGCAGCAGCAACGGATCGCTGGTGGCCAGCAGGGCCGGACGCCTCACCCCGCTCGCCGCCTCCAATTGCTCTCCTAAGCCCTCCAAGCGGAGCAGCCACTCTGCGTCCGAGGCTTTTGGGGGCGCGCAGGCCGACACCCGACAGTAGCGCGAGCCGAAGGCGGTCGCTTGCGGGTCGCTGTCCAACAGCCCCACCGCCACCCCCGCCCGCCCCAAGCGGCGGGTCAACGCCAGCCCGGCGATTTGCGCGCACAACACCGCCACTGCCGGCCGTGGCGCTCCTGCCGAGGGCCGCCAGGCTTTGCCGGTTCCCGTCGTCGTGGCCTTCACGACAGGGTCAGATGAGAGTCGCTGGCTCGGCGTTGAGGACCGGACCACGGTCCTAGGGCCAGTTTGCCACCCCCGGCTTAGGTATCGATATGGTAACTAGGGCGCTGCGGCTCGTTGCGCGGCTTCTAATTTTCCCTTGTGCACCAGAGTTCCCGAATGGTATAAACCTTCCTGACGTCGTGTTGTCTACTCTGCCCGTTTCGAAACGAGGAGGTTCCGCATGAAGTTTTCCCGCTCTTTCGTGGCTACCGCTCTGGTGGCTGCGACCGCTTGCCTGCCGCTGCTCGGCGCTGATGGTGCCATGCTCAGTCCGATGGCCGGCACGGTAACGGTGAATGGCCAGGCCATTGCGGCTGGTTCGTTGGTGACGGCTGGCGACTTGGTCGCTACCAGTGCCGACGGCAGCGCGCGCATGGTGGTCGCGGGTGCGTCGGTGTTGGCGGGTGCCAAGACCGATTTCCGCGTCAACAACAACAACCAGATCGCGCTGAACTACGGCACCGTGAAGGTGTCCGGCAACCTGCCGGTGAGCCTCAAGGCTCACTCCGTGGTGCCGCAATCCAGTGCGAGCCGCTACCAGGTGACCTCGCTGAACGGCCCGGTCTACGTCACGGCTTTGGCCGGCAACGTGGATGTCAAGTCGGCCGGCAAGACGATTACGGTTCACGCTGGTGAAGCGGTGAGCTTCCAAGACACGGCGGCTCCGGCAGCGGCTTCGGCGAGCGCCGGCGCGGCTTCCGCCGGCTTGCCGGTGGCGGTGGCGATCGGCGTTGCGGCGGCTGCGGCCGTTGTGACCGGCATCGTCGTGCACCAGGTGACCAAGACCAACAGCCCCTCGAACTAACTCGGGGACTGATCCTGTAGTCATCCAGACCGCTGGCCTTGGGGCCAGCGGTCTTCTTTTTTTGTACCAGACTGTGCCTGCGGCCGTCCGCGAGCGGCGCCCAGAATCACGCGGGGGAGCGGGGGCGGTTCAGCAACTCGAACACCTTCGCCTCCAAGAACAACTGGAACAAGTCGGCATCCAGCATCCCGCTTTTGACTTCCGATTCCAAGATGGAGAGCGCTCGCTCGACCGGGACAGCGCGCTTATAGGGGCGATCGGAGGCGGCCAGCGCATCGAAGATGTCGGCGATGGTCATCATCCGGGTCTGAACCGGAATCTGGGCGGCTAGAACGCCGTTAGGGTATCCGGAGCCGTCCAGCTTCTCGTGATGGCCACGGGCGATGATGGCGACCTCGCGCATCTCACGTGTCCAGGGGATCTGGCGCAGGAAGTTATAGCTGTGCACGACGTGCGACTCGATCTGCCTTCGTTCCTCCTCATCGAGCGTTCCTTTGGGGATTGAGAGCAGGCGTACCTCCTCGGGTTGCAGGAAGGGGACCAACTCGCCTTCGCGCTCGACGCCGAGCCGTGCAAACTCCTGCAGGCGTGCGAAGTCGCCCTCCGGCAGCACCGTGGGCTCGTTGCTGCTGCGTACCATAGCCTGCACCTCGGCGATCTGCGCCAGTTGGGTGGCGAGCTCGGCATCGAAGCGCGGGCGCTCCGGCTCGAAGGCGGCGGCGCCGTGCTTGAGAAGGAAGTCGAACCGCCGGCGGGCGTCTTGTTCGCGCACGCTGGCGCGGAGCGAACTGAAGCGTTCGCCCATGACGTCCAGCTGTTGCGGGTAGAGTTTGCGGGCCTTGACCAGCACCTCCTCACGCACGCTGACCTTGCCGAAATCGTGCAGCAGGGCGGCGTAGCGCAGTTCGCGCATCTGTTCGGCACTGAAGCGGGTGGCGCCGTAGGAGCCGACGACGACGCGATCGACCGCTTCAGCCAGTCCCAGGGTGAGATCGGCCACGCGAAACGAGTGGCCGGAGGTGGCCGGGTCGCGCGCTTCGATGGCGCTTACCGACGCGCGCACGAAGCCTTCAAAAAGTTTCTGGATGTCGTCGTAAAGGGCGCTGTTGTCGACCGCCACGGCCGCCTGGCTGGCCAGTGAAGTGACCAGCTCAGCGTCGCGCTCGCTGTAGCTGATGACGTGCAGGTCCACGTCCGCGCGGCTGCGCAACAGCACTCCGGCTGAGCGCTTGCGGTTGATGAGTTGCAGCACCCCCACCACGCGTCCTTGCGGGTTGATCATGGGGACGGCGAGGATGGAGCGGGTGCGATAGCCGCTCTTGCTGTCAAAACCGGTATTGAAGGTGAAGGGCAGCGCCGGGGGAACGGCATAGGCATCATCCAAGCGGACGCTGCCGCCGGTGGCGGCAACATAGCCGGCGATGCTGGCCGGGCTGAGCGGAATCCTGAATTCCTGGAAGGCGATCGGCAGACTGTCGTTCTGCGCCACTTTGAAGGCCAGCCAGGTGGCCGGGGACTGACCCTCCTCAGGGCTGGCGTCTTCGACGACCAGGTAGAGCGAACCGGCATCGCTCTCGGTCATGCGCCGCCCTTCCTGCACGATTTGTTCCAACAGGCGGGCGGTATCATGCTCGGCCGAAAGGGAACGCCCAATGCGGTTCAGCGACTGGATGTCGCTCTGGGCGGTGGCGAGACTCTCTTCGAGCGCCGTGACACGGTCCAGGGCCCGCTGCTCCCCCAGCAGGCCGGTCAAGAACCGCGCGGCAAGGGTAGGGGGAGTGTTGAGCGGCAGCCAGGTGAGGGATCCCGCCGCGTTGCGGGGCGCGGTATCGCTGAGCAGGATGCGGTGCAGGGGACGCCACGACGCGCGTTCCGCGAACAGACGGTCCAGATACGGTGGCGCGGCCACCAGCAGCGCCCGCGGCGCCTCACGGGCGCCGGCCGAGAGCGACTGCGCCGCGATGCCGCACTGCGCCAGGAACTGCGACGCAACCCGATCGTCAGCCCAATAGGCGACGGCACAGGTGGAGGCAACGGAGGCGGTGTGAGGAGCGGCCACGAGGCCTACTATAGCGGCAGAACGCCGCCAAGGCCACGCGCGCAGGGCGTCAGCGTGGAGCTACGCGCCGGCTTAACCGACCGGCGGCTTCCGGCGTCGCGGACCACCGCCCCCGCCGCCCGGCTTGGGCTTGCGCGGAGCCCGCTTCTTGCGCCCACCCCCCGCTTCGGCAGCCACGGCTGCCGCCAGGGCGAGATCGGGCTCGCCGCTATCCTCTCCCGGCAATCCGCGATAGAACCCCAGAACCGCGATCTGCGAGTCCTCCTCGCTGATGACTTTCAACGGCGCCGCCGCGAAGCTGGGCTGGCTTTCCTCGGTTTCGGCGGTCACGGCAGGAGTGCTGGCGATCGTGTCGGCGCCGGCATTCTGCTCCTGCACTTCGCGTCCCGTCTCGTCGGTCACGGGCGCCGGCCCCGCCCCCGGCACGCTGGGAATGAAGACGCGCAGGGCGCCGCGGCGATCGCGCTGCAGACGCAGCAGGTTTTGCGTCTGTCCGGCACGCAGCAGATCCACCAGGGAAGCGAAACCATACGTCTGCTCATCGAAGCCGGGCAGTTCGGCGCGCAACAACTGTTTGACGTTGCGCAGATACAGCGGCCGGGGATTGGTGCCGCGCAGCGGCTCGAGAATCGTGGCCAGCAGTTGCACCGCCTCATTGGCCGGACGCAGCGCGCTGGGGGGAATCGGCTCGCGTACCGTTACGGCCGCGGGCGCCGGGTAAGCCTCGCCCGGTTCGGGATCGATTTCTTCGCCGGGGAGGCTGGGCGTGGTCTCGAAAACGCTCGCGCCGCCGCTGCCGTTGATGCTGTCAAAAGAACCGGTGGAGATCGCCTCGGCGGGCAGTTCGGCACCCGCATCGCGTTCCACGGAATCCACCACGTAACTGTTGCCCTGCTGGCGCAGCCCGATCAACTTGGCATCCGCCATGCGTTGCATCAGGACGCGGAAGGAGTTGGCGCCATAGTCGCGCTCGTCGAAGGTCGAGTCGAGCTGTTTCAAGGTGCTCTTCAGCAACCCCAGTTGCGGCTGCACCTCGCGGTCGCTGAGCATCTTGAGGGCGCGGTCGAGCAACGAGAGCGCGCGCTGCAGCGGGTACACCTCGCGGCGGCGCAACGGCTCTCCGACCTCTCGCCGTCGTTCGCCGGCGGTGCTCTCGATCAGGTTCTCGTAGGCGAGGAACTCGCGGCAGTTGCGTTGCAGGATGCTGCTGGTGAAGGCGCGTCCGCCCACCACGAACACCGCCTTGTTGTAGGTCTTGAGCTTCTCGACCAGGGCGATGAAGTCGCTGTCGCCGCCGACGATGACGAAGGCGTTGATATGGGGATGGTTGATGGCCATCTCCAAGGCGTCGAGAGCGAGGTTGATGTCGGCCCCGTTCTTGTCGCCCCGCGGCGTCAGGTCGCGCTGCACCATCAGCACGGCATTGTGGGTGAGCGTGCGGGTCAGTTCGCCGGCCCGCTTCCAGTTGCCATAGGCGATCTTGGTGACCACCTCGCCGCGTTCTTTCAGGGCCTCGAGCACGAGGGCGAGATCGAAATCGCGCGCCAGCGTGCTGCGCACGCCGATTTGGATGTTGTCAAAGTCGATGAAAACGGCAATCTTGAGTTTTTCTTCGTTCACAGGAATGGGACCGCAGGGCGGGAAAAGGTGCGTCAGTTCGCACGGAAACCATGCCGGGATGTGCGGTGAATTTGAAATCGCGCGCGGCGGCTGAGAGTACACGCCCACTCAGGTGGGACGGGCTAGCGGGGCCAAACGTCGTAAAGCTGACGGCCGTTCCGCAAGTCGCGTAAGAAAGAACCGCAACGCGCCAATACCACCATAACACAGCCTGCCCCCGGGCGGGGCGGCCGAAGTCTCGCCTCCGGCGCAACCCCCATCCCGGGACCTACGATCCGCTCACGGCCGCGGTGCCGGCCAGACGCCAGCGCTCCGCCAGCAACTGCAGCACTTCACGGATCTGGTGATCCCATTCCTTCCAGTTATGGATGCCGGGCCGTTCAAGGTACTCGTGAGGCAACTTGCGGGCGGCCAGGGCCTGGGTGAAGCGCCGGCTGGAATCCACAAGTTGGTCCTCGGTTCCGCAATCCAGGTAGAAAAACGGGAGTGGACCATGCGCGGCAGCCAGCAGTGTGGCAAGATTGTTGGCGGTGCGAGCCGTCCCTCCCGCAGGACCAAAAGCGGTATGCACCGACTGGTACAACACGCCATCGGGGTTGCCGAGGGCCGCGTCCGACAGACCGGGCACTTCCAATGCACCGCTCAGGGAACCGGCGAAAGAGAACATGTCGGGGTGTTTCAACGCCAGCTTCAGGGCGCCATAGCCCCCCATCGAGAGACCGGCGATGCCGCGTGATCGTACATCCTGCAGCGTTCTGAAGTGTTCATCCACGTAGGGAATCACCTCCTGCACGATGTAATCCTCCCAGCGCGGCCCCTGGTTGACGGCGTTGGTATACCAGCCGTTGGCGCCCTCCGGCATCACGATGATCAAGGGCAGACCATTGGCGTAAGCCAGAACATTGGTCTTCTCCGCCCAGTCGTCATAGTGGCCCCAGAGGCCGTGTAGCAGGTAAAGCACCGGGAAGCGCGCCGGGCTGCCGGAGTAGCCCGCCGGAAGGATGACGCTGATCGGCGCGCGCGCCTTGAGCAGCGGGCTGTCGAACGGCACCGTGGTGAGCGTGGCCGTACGTTGCGCTGCGCTCAGCGCCGCCAGGATCAGCACGATCAAGCAGAGACGCCAACATGTACGCATACGAAATCCATCTCCTGACTGCTGAATGAAGCGGGTAGCCGCGCTATCATACGGGCGTCCGGGGGCTGACCGCTACTCTCCCGGTCCCGGTCCCCATGAAGAAGATCGAAGCCATTGTGCAAGCCTCGCGTCTCGAACAGATCAAGGACGCGCTCAAAGAGGCCAACGTGGAAGGTATGACGGTGACGGAAGTGCGCGGTCACGGCCGTCAGAAAGGCCATACCGAGGTGTACCGGGGACGCGAGTACTCGGTCGACCTGTTGCCCAAGCTGAAGATCGAAATGGTGCTTCCCGACGATCTCGTCGACCGCGCCATCGAGGCGCTCCTGATCGGGGCTCGCACCGGCAAGATCGGAGACGGCAAGATTTTCATCTTCCCGGTGGAGGACGCGATTCGGATCCGCAACGGCCAGCGCGGCCCCGCCGCGCTGTAGCCGTCGGCTTGGACGCCGGAGGGGTCGCGCCCTCCGCCGCGATCTACGCGCGCGCCCTGGAAAACGACCCCTATCTTGGCTGACGCGCCCGCTTCTTTCCCGTTGTCGCTCCCTTGTCAAGCGTTGACCCGGTCACCCCTTGGTGGGCCCCCGCATGAGGCGCACGGGGCGCGTTGAGCGCGGTTAGAATAGACGGCAGACGCCGTTCCCGGGCACGGTCGAGAGGATCACGTTATGGACAGCACGCACATTCGTATGGCGATGGATTTGGATCGCGTCGAGGCCCTGTCGGCCGACTTGGAACGCATCGCCGAAGACCGCGACGCCGCCACCCTGATGCGTGATCTGGTCGGGCTCTTCAAGGCCCGCGTGCCCCATTACCACTGGGTCGGCATCTACCTGCTGCAGGGTACGGAGTTGCACTTGGGGCCCTTTGCCGGCAAGCCCTCGCCGCACACCCGCATTGCGCTCGGCCATGGCATCTGCGGTACCGCTGCCGCAACCCGACAGTCCATCGTCGTCCCCGATGTGCAGGCCGATCCGCGCTATCTGGCCTGCAGTCTGGAGACCCGTTCCGAGATTGTGGTTCCCATCCTCGGTGGGGATCGCGTGCTGGGCGAAATTGACATTGACAGCGATATTCCCAACGCCTTCAATGAACATGATCGCGCCCTGCTGGAACGTGCGGCTTCGCTGATTGCCGGCAAGTTGGGGGTCGAGAGCCGCCCCCTGCGCTACTCCGAGCCGCTGGCCGTCTCGCACTCCTGAACGGTGGCCGGGTGCGGAGTTGGGTGGCAGCCTGATTGCGCGAGAGTGGCGGAATTGGCAGACGCCCTAGCCTTAGGAGCTAGTGCCCGAAAGGGCGTAGGGGTTCGAGTCCCCTCTCTCGCACCACTCGCTCGCACCATGTTGTCGGGTGGCTGGTACCGTGGGCCGTGCCGCGCGACCACGGCCACGGCAGGAAACATAGAGTCCTCACCCGTTGCCAGTCACAGCTGCCGGCTGTCTCAATCCGGTCGCGGCTTCAAGACGGGGCGGTCTTCCACCTTGCCGTTCTTGTCCTTGTTCTTGCCGCCGCGTCGCAGAGTGGGGTGATCCTTGGCGTGTTCCTTGTCGTCGGTCTGGTACTGATGCTCGATGCGCGCCAGGCGGGCCTTCACCTGGTCGAATTCCGAGGTGGTAACCACGTACTCCGATTTCGGCGGCAACACGGTGGCGATCTCTTTTTCAGAAGCTGCGATACGGTCCGGGGTCTGAGGGTGGGTGGCAAAGGCCTTGGCGATGCTGCCCGGTTTGTGCTTCTCGGTACTCTCGATCTTCTGGAAGAACGTCACCGTCGCCTGCGGGTCGTAACCCGCCTTGTACATGTACTCCATCCCGAGAAAGTCGGCCTCTTTCTCGTCGGCGCGGCTGAAGTGAAGAAAGCTGAGTGGGATTGCGACGCTTGCCAGGCTGCGGACGCCATACCCGATCGGTCCGCCGAGAAAAATGAGCGGGAAGGAGGCGTAGTTGATGAATTCAGCCTTCGAGGCTTGTCGGGTCCCGTGCCGCGCGGCGACATGGGCGATCTCGTGCGCCATGGCTCCCGCCAGTTCCGATTCCTCGTCGGCGGCGAGAATTAATCCGGTGTTGACGAAGAAAAACCCTCCCGGCAGCGCCATGGCGTTGATGTCGGGGGAGTCAACCACTTTCACCGTGAAGGGCACGCGCGCATCGGAGTTGCGCACCAGATTCTGTGCCACGCGGTTCACGTACTCGTTGACCACCGGGTCGTCCACCATGCGGGCACTGCTTTCCACTTCCTGGGCGAGGGTCTTGCCGAGGGCAATCTCCTTTTCCAAGGAATAAAAGTTCATTCCCTTACCGACACCGCGGTGGCCGATGTCGTTGATGTCTTTCTCGTTGCTGCTCTGGGCGCGCAGCGTACAGACGACTAGAGTCGGCAAAAGGATGAAGGGGAGCACACGACGCATGGGAAACACCCTTAGAATTGACTATACGCCCGCGCACGACCGCTGATCCCAACGCACAACCGCGCGGACACCCCGCCATCCGGGCCTGTTAGCATGGACGCGGTTCCGAGCAGCGGCGTTACAGCCAGTTCCCGCATCCCGGCGGCTTCAAGGGCCATCCCGGAGTGATCCCGCGGCGCCAGCTGGAGGACGAGGTACGGCCGCGCACAACTCCATGTCGCTTCCCTCCACCGATCCGCGTGTTTCCCGGCCATTGACAGCCCACCCGCCCGGACTGGACTTGGCCTACTACCGTCGCCAATTTCCGGTCTGCGAGCGGTTGACGTATTTGAACCATGCGGCGGTCAGTCCCATTGCGACCCCGACCCGGGAAGCGATGGAGTTTCTGCTGGCTGACGTGCAGGACTGGGGGGCCAGTCACTGGCAGCAGTGGGTCGAGGAGCAGCAGGCCACCCGGGTCACGCTGGCCCGCTTCATTGGCGCGCGGCCGGAAGAGATTGCTCTGCTCAAAAACACCTCCGAGGGAATCTCCAGCATCGCTCAGGGACTGGATTGGCGCCCCGGGGATCGCGTCGTGGCGCTGGCCAGCGAATTTCCCTCCAACGTCTACCCATGGTTGGCGTTGACCGCGCGCGGCGTCAAGGTGGAGCTGCTACGCGAGGGGCCGGAGGGCATTGAACTCGAGATGCTGCGCCAGGCGTGTCGCGGCGCCCGCCTCCTGGCGGTCAGTTTCGTCCAATATCTGAGTGGATTCAGGCTGGACCCGCAACGGGTGGGTGAGATCTGCCGTGAAACGGGAACGCTCTTCTTCATGGACGCCATTCAAGGATTGGGAGCATTTCCGCTCGACGTCAAACAAGCGGGCATTCATGCCCTCGCCGCCGACGGTCACAAATGGCTCACCGGGCCCGAAGGAGCGGCCCTGCTCTACGTTGACCAGGAGCTCCTGCCCCAGTTGCTGCCGCATGAGATCGGCTGGACCTCGGTGGAGCACTGGAATGACTTTGATGTGCTGGCGCGACTGGAACGCGGGGAGGATCCGCTGGTGTGGCGCTCCACGGCCGCTCGGTTCGAGGCTGGAACGCTGAACACAGTGGGCATTTACGGTTTGCATGCGGCGGTGGAGTTCCTGATGGGCGCGGGGACCGCCGCGATCGCCGCGCGCATCCTGGCGCTGACGGACCGGCTCGTACACGGCCTGCAAGCGGAGGGTTACAGCATCCTGGGTCCGCGCGGCAACCCACATGCCCGGCAGCAGGGTTTTGATTCGCGCAGCGGGATCGTGTCGTTCCGCTGTCCGCGCCGTGCGGCGGCGCAGTTGAACGGACAACTATTGCGGGCCGGCATTCAATGCGCCGCCCGCGGCGACTGGGTGCGCGTCGCGCCCCACTTCTACAACTCCGAGCAGGAAATAGACCGACTGCTCGACGAGTTGAAACGGGTGCCGCTGGAATAGACGCTCCCCCTTGGCTCGGGGTTGATCGCGCCGAGATCGCCAGCGTTCCCCCCAAGGAACAGCACTCCGGAAGCTTGGGAGGGTTTCAGCCCGCGCCCACCCACTCTGGATTTGGCGCATCATCGGCCCATGCCGACCTTGGGGCGCAAGGTCATGCTCGGCTTCGTGCTAGCCGGACTGGCCGTGATCACGCTTGCCACCAGCACCTTGATTGAAATCGACGAGGCGAACGCCTCGACGCAGGCGATTCAGTACACCCGGCAGGTCGTGACGGCGATCGAAGCCGTTTCCACTGCCTTTCAGGCCGGCATCATCGCTGCTCAGACCGCGCAGATGGCGCCGGTGCCCGCCAACCATGCCGCCCTGGTCACCGCGCAACAGGAACTCAACCGGCGCCTTGTGGAACTGCAACGTCTGACGCGCGAGCACGCGTCGCAGCGAGCCCGGACCATGCATCTGGCGGAGCTCGCGAGGATGTTCTTTCTGCAGAATGGGCCGGCGGGAGCACGGGTACGGGGGCGATCGGGAACTGCCGCTCCCGGACCTGCTCCGATTCCCCTCCCATCTCCGGCTGCCATGTGGCCGGCAGTGGTTTCGCCCTGGGTGCAGGAATTCAATGTCGCCGCAGAGAGCATGCAGCAGGCGGAACTCATGCGGTTGGAGCCCCGTCTCGCCACCATGAACAGCGACCGCCGCCGCGCCGTCAATCTGACGGGTCTGCTGACCCTCCTCGTCTGTGGTGTGCTGCTTGCCGTCGCCGACGCACTGAGGCGCGATGCGCGCCGTCGCCAGCGAGTGGAACAGAAACTGCGATCCAGCGAGGAGCGATTCCGGTTGCTGGTGGAAGGCGCGCGCGACTCCGCCATTCTATTTCTCAGCCCCGAAGGACGTGTCTCGAGTTGGAATCCAGCCGCGGAACGCATCCTGGGCTACCCCGAACGGGCCGTCATTGGCAGCCATCTCAGTCGTTTGTACACACCGGAAGATGTCAATGCCGGCCTGCCGGAGCGCGCGATAGAGACCGCCTTGCGCACGGGACGCTTCGAGGTGATGGGCTGGTATGTCCGCTGCGACGGCCGCCGCTTTATCGCCGAAATGCGGCTGACCGCACTCCGCAATTCGAAGGGTCGGCTGTGTGGCATCGCCTGCGTCATCCGCGACGTGACCGAGATTGAAGCGGCTCAGGCCGCCCTCCGGGCAAGTGAGGAACGTTTTCGGCAAATTTTCGTTGAGGCGCCGATCGGAATGCTCCTGGTCAGTCCCCAGTGCCAGATCCTGCGCGCCAACCAGGCATTCTGCGATCTCGTGGGCCTGGATGAAGCGCATTTGCGCAGTCTCTCGATCCACCAGCTCATGACGGGCGACGAGGTCGCCTCGGCGGTTGCGGCGCTCCGGCGTCTCTTTGCCGGAGATGTGTCCCGCCTGTCTCTGCAACAGCACCTTCTGACGCGCACCAACGGAGTGGTCTCCACCGATGTCACCGGACGCCTGATCACCGACCATCAGGGCCGGGGGCTGTACGCCCTCGCCGTCGTCGAAAACACCACCAAGCGCCGTCTGGCGGAGGCCGAGCGTCAGGCCGCCAATGAACGCACGGCGAGCATGTATCGCGAACTGGAGGTGCGGAATCGCGAGGTCGAGGCGGCTAACCAGGTCAAGAGCCGCTTCGTGGCGACTGTGAGCCATGAGTTGCGCACGCCGCTGAATTCCGTGCTCGGGTTCTCGCACATGCTGCTTGAGGGCACCCCGGGTCCCCTGACGGCCCAGCAGGAACGGTTCCTGGGGTTTATCCGCAAGGGAGGCGACGATCTTTTGCGCATCATCAGTGACCTGTTGGATTTCTCGAAGACAGAAGCTGGCCGGCTTGAACTCGGGCGGTGCGAGTTCAGTGTGGCGGAGGTCGTGCAGGACGTCCTCACGGCGCTCCAGCCGCGGGCGCACGCCAAGCGGATTGCCACCTCGTCCGCCATTCCTGAGGGGGCGCACATCTTCGCCGATCCACTGCGCTTTAAGCAGATTCTTTACAACCTGGTCAGCAACGCGGTGAAGTTCACGCCCGAGGGCGGCCACGTTGAGATCCGGACGGCCATGCGCAATGACAACTTCTGCCTTTTGGTAGAGGACACAGGCGTGGGAATCCGACCGGAAGATCAGACAACCATCTTCGAGCCCTTTCGGCAACTCGACGGCAGCGGCCTCAACGAGGGGACCGGATTGGGTCTGGCCATTGCGCGGCAACTGGTGGAGCAGCACGGGGGACGCATCTGGGTGGAGAGCGTTCAGGGTGTGGGCAGCCGTTTTTATTTCACCCTTCCCGCGAGTGACACGATTGATCCAGCGGCATAGCGGAGCACAGACGCACGGCCCACCACTTCAATAATCTTGGGCGGAAGAAAAATAGCGTTCCCCGAACAAAGTTTTGCAACCGCTCTCACCGGGGCCACGTCCGTGCTAGCAAGACGCCGTTCGTCGTGAATCGAATTTGGAGGACACCATGACCGCACGTCAAAATCAGGCACTACGCATCGGGGCGTGGGCTCTGTTGTTCGGCGTTCTCACTCTTCCCGTCTTGGGACAACGCCCCTATGGCGACCATGGGCGTTACCACAACAACCGCTACCCGGGACGGAACTCCTACGTCGCATCCGCCTACGACCAAGGCTATCAAGCGGGCGAGATGGACTACCGCTACGGTCGCAACTACAGCGTTCGTGCGGCCCTAATCAGCAACGCCGGATTGGGGGCCCTCAGTCGCAATTACCGCGATTCCTTCGAACAGGGCTATCGGGATGGCTACGATGGCGGGGGCGGCGATTACCGCGGGCAACGCGACCAGCGTGACGGGGGTGGTTGGCGAGATCGCGGTCGGGATCGTAATAACGACGGCGAGTATCGCGAAAATGATCGCGGCCGGCGCGGAGGTTGGTACCGGGGCGACGGTGGTCGTGGCGATGACCAAGGGGAAAACGAAAACGACGATGACTAAGCGTCTTTCCCCAAGGCAAGGGTCAGGGCGGGGCGGAGCGCCCCGCCCTTTTTCGTGGTGGCAGGTCGAAGTTTCGGTCGTGGTGGAATTTTTTGCGTCCGGTACGGGAAAAGAACGCGCAACAGGACCCCTCCATCGGGGTTCGGAAATCACCTTCACGACCCAATAAGAGTCCTCTTTTCTGTAGCTTAGAGGCTTCCTAGGGCTTTTCCCTGAGAATGGCGATGCAAATGCTCCGAGGGACGCGTACTGCAATCTCTTCGGAGGCAAAAACTGATGGCTGCCGCTCCTCAACTTCTCCCCAGTCCTGATGGATTGGTTGCTCGTGCCGCGGGCGCCCCCCTGAACGAGGCCATGGCCATTGAGGCAGCGAAGCAGGGAGACGCCGAAGCCTTTGAGTTTCTCTATCACATGCACAAGCGGCGGGTGTACTCACTCTGCCTCCGCATGACCAGCAACCCGGCCGAAGCCGAGGACGCCACTCAGGAAGCGTTCCTGCAGCTGTTCCGCAAGGTGGGATCATTTCGCGGGGAGAGCGCCTTTTCGACCTGGTTGCACCGGTTGTCGGTCAACGTCGTGCTGATGCGCCTGCGGCGCAAGACCCTGCCCGAAGTTTCACTCGACGAACCCCTCGAAGCCAACCAGGAAGAAGCGCCCAAGCGCGAGATGGGAACGGGGGACCCGCGCTTGTTGGGCTCGCTCGATCGCGTGCGTTTGGAACGTGCGATCGGTATGCTGCCTCCCGGTTACCGCAATATTTTCATCCTGCACGATATCGAAGGCTACGAGCACAACGAGATTGCCGCCCTGCTGGGCTGCTCGATCGGCAACTCGAAATCGCAACTGCACAAGGCTCGCCTGAAGATGCGAGACCTGCTCGCCACGGGAGCGCAGCCGATGACGGTGCGCCCCGGCGATGTTCCCACGGGGATGCTGCACGAACTGCAAGGGATTTAGGCGCAAGCAACGCATGTCAGTTGAAATCCATCGCTTTCCGCGTAAGACAGGCGTAGCCACGTCGCCCGCGTGGGACGACTTGTTGACCCAGACGCGTGAACTTTCCAGCCCCGAGCCCCCGACCGGGCTGTGGACCCAACTCCGTCGCAGGTTGGAGCGGGAAGGCTTGATTCGGAGCGCCCCACCGCCCCCGTCCGGGGTGTTGCCATTCCCGCGTCGAGAGAAGTAGCGGCGACCCAACTGGGCCGTTGCCGTGCCATGTGGCGGGGCCGAAACTTCTGAGTGTCGGTGCGCGGTCGCAGGAGTACCCTGTGATGGCAGCAGTCCACTTCCATTCAGGAGAACCTGCGTGAAGCTTACCCTCCCGCCGTTTTCGCGGCGTCGCTTCCTTTCCGTTTTCGCCGCTTATTCCGGAGCGGTAGTGTTGCCGGGAACGACCCGGCCCGGCTCCAATCGCAAGACGCGCCTGACCTGCAACTCCTGGCCCTTCCGCGGCTATTTCGATACGCCGGAGATGCATCGCTACCGCGACGCTCGGCTTCCGTTGTTGCAACAGACGGACTTTCCGCAGTTCCTCGCCGACACCTTCGGCATCCATGCGGTCGAGTTCCTGCCCCAACACTTCAGCGCCACGACCCCAACCTATGTCAGGGCGGTGCGGGAAGGCGTGGCCAAAGCGCGAAGCCGGGTGGTCAATCTGATGGGAGTGGAGGTGCCGGGCGGGCTGTATAACCCCGGCATGAACTGGGCCGAGGTGGGTCCACATGTCACCCGTTGGCTCGACATCGCCGTCGCCCTTGAGTGTCCCACCGTCACCTTCGCTCTGGGCGGACACCTTCCGGTCGATCCTGCAGTCGCCGTCAAGAACCTGAGACCTGTTGTTGCGGCGGCGAGGAAGCGCCAGCTGCAGGTGCTTTTCCATAACGACGACATTCGACGGGAGTCGGCCCCGCAACTGCGGGCGATCATTCACGGTCTGGACGGACATGCCGGCACCTGCCTGGATTTTGGAAACTTCGCTCCGAGAAGCGCCGCTTATGCACTGGAGACCGTGCGTCTCCTCGTCCCCTTCTGCCACCACATCTGTCACGCCAAGGACGGCATCGGGGAGAACGGCCAGTTCCACGCCGACGATTTCCAGGCTTCCATGCAGGTCATGCGTCACGCCGGTTTCCGCGGCTTTTATTCCTTGGAATACGAAGGCACCGGCAGCGATGCCGTCGCTGGAGTGCGGCAACTGCTGGAAAAAACTCTGGCCGAGCTGTGAAACAGGAGGACCGTCGCGCATTTCTCCGGCCGTTCACACGTCAGCTCTTCGCCTGCGTCCGCAGCCAAAGGATGAAGGCTTGCTGGGCGGGGCCGGCGACGTGCCGGCGCAGCTGCAGGTAGCCCACGCGGCGCATCGCGCCTCCCTCCAGCGGCAGCACCACACAGGAGGGCTGGCTGCGCGCTCGACCGCCGGCGCTGGACAACGGATCGCCGCTCCGTACCCTGGTCTGTTGCGCCTGCTGCGCCGCCATGGCCGGTACCAGGCTGATGCCGAAGCCGGCCGCCACCAACGCAAAGATGCTGGCAAACTGATCGGTTTCGAACACCGCCGTAAGCGGCAGGCGAGCCCGGCGACAAACGGCCAAGGCATCGTGGCGGAAACAGTGCCCCTCGCGCAGCAGCAGCAACCGCTCCTGGCGCAACTCGCCGGCACTAATGCGCGCCCGGCCGGCGAGAGGATGCCCGGGCGCGACCACGGCCAGGATCGGTTCGCGAAACAGCTCACTGCAGATCAGGTCGGGGCTGCGCACCGGAAGGCTGGCGATCGCCACGTCCAACTCGCCGCTCTGCAGTAGTGCGACTAAACGGGGCGTGGTGTCTTCCACCAAGTGGAGCGCGACGTCGGGATGGCGCTGGGCGAACTCCACCACGCGGGAGGCGAAGTAATAGGGCGCGATGGTGGGAATGCAGCCCACCGCCAGCCGGCCGCGTACCGCACCGTGCAGCGCTTCGACGGTGTGACGCGCGTCCTGGATCTGCAGCAACACCGCCTCGGCCTGCGGCAGCAGGGCGCGGCCGTACGCGGTCAGGCGCAGGCCCCGCCCCAGGCGCTCAAAAAGCGGCAGTCCCAACTCGCGCTCCAGCCTGCCGATCTGTTGCGAGAGCGAGGGCTGCGCCAGTTGCAGGGTCTCGGCGGCGCGCGTAAAGCTGCCGGCGTGGGCCACGGCACAGAAGTAACGCAGTTGATGGAGTTGCATGAGCGGGGGCCAGGGGCGCGGGCGCCTCAACACGTCCGCTTCCCTTTCTATCATAGGCGTTGCCTATGCGAGACATCGCCAGGTCGAGGTGGGAGATCGCGAGAGAAAGGGGTAGGCTGACTGTGTTCCTTCTTTGGAGGCCATGCCCATGTCCGACCCCAAGCTCTGTCCCGTGACCCTGACCACCACCGCCGGTGCGCCGGTGGGCGACAACCAGAACTCTCTCACCGCCGGCCCGCGCGGCCCGGTGCTGCTCGAGGACTATCACCTGCTGGAGAAGATGGCGCACTTCAACCGCGAGCGCATTCCCGAACGCGTCGTGCACGCCAAAGGCTCAGGCGCCTTCGGAACCTTCACCGTCACGCAGGACATCACGCGCTACACCGCGGCGGCGCTGTTCAACGCCATCGGCAAGCAGACGCCGGTGTTGGCGCGCTTCTCAACCGTGGGAGGAGAGAAGGGCTCGGCCGATACGGCACGCGATCCGCGTGGGTTCGCCATCAAGTTCTACACCGAGGAGGGCAACTGGGACATGGTGGGGAACAACACGCCGGTGTTCTTCGTCCGTGACCCCTCCAAGTTCAGCGACTTCATTCACACCCAGAAACGCGAGCCACAGAGCAATCTGAAGTCCGCCACCATGATGTGGGATTTCTGGTCGCTCTCCCCCGAGTCACTGCATCAGGTCACGATCCTGTTCAGCGACCGGGGAACGCCGGACGGCTACCGTCACATGAACGGCTATAGCAGCCACACCTTCTCCCTGCTCAACGCCCGGCACGAACGCGTCTACTGCAAGTGGCATTTCAAAACCCTGCAGGGTGTGCGCAACCTCGCCGCCGAGGCGGCGGGCAAGCTGGCCGGGGACGATCCGGACTACGCCCAGCGCGATCTGTTCGAGTCCATCCGGCGCGGCGAGTTTCCCAAATGGCGTGTCTGCGTGCAGATCATGCCCGAGGCGGAAACCGCCAAGTTCCGCTGGAACCCCTTCGACCTCACCAAGGTCTGGCCGCACAAGGAGTATCCCCTGCACGAGGTCGGGGTGATGGAGCTCAACCGCAACCCGGAGAACTACTTCGCCGAGGTCGAGCAGGCGGCTTTTTCGCCCTCGAATGTCGCCCCCGGTATGGGCTACTCGCCCGACAAGATGCTGCAGGCGCGCCTCATGAGCTACCCGGACGCGCATCGCTATCGTATCGGCGCGAACTACGAGAGCCTGCCAGTCAATCGGCCGCAATGTCCGGTTCACACGTATCACCGCGATGGCGCCATGCGTTTCGACGGCAACGGGGGTCCCGCCCCCAATTACGAGCCGAACAGCTTTGGCGGCCCGCAGCAGGACCCGCGCTTCACCGAGGTTCCCTATGCGGTGGAGGGGGCGGCGGCGCGTTATGACCACCACGCCGGCAATGACGACTTCACCCAGGCGGGCGATCTGTACCGTCTGCTGACGCCGGACGCCCGCGCCCGGCTGGTGGCCAACATCGTCGCATCCCTGGGCAGCGTTCCGGAGCGCATCCAGCGTTTGCAGATCGGCCACTTCCTCAAAGCGGACGCGGAGTACGGCACCCGCGTGGCGGCGGGGTTAGGTCTGTCGGTTGAAGCGGAGGCCCTCGCGGCGCATTAGGGTGGTGCGACCCAGGGTGCGCGGCGCAGCCCCGCACCCTTGGCGTCGTTGGACCGAGTTGCCCCCTCCGTGGGTTCCAACACTCCCTTGGAGGCGCTGGGTTGCGCCAGGGTCCTCATCCCAACAGGTTGCGCACGATGAACCCCACGTTTGCCGGCCGCTCAGCCAAGCGGCGCATGAACCACGGATACCAGAAGCTGCCGTAGGCGATCAGGACGGTTGAGCGCCAGCCGGCTTGTGCGAGGCGCAACTGTTCTTGGCGCTGGATCCCGAACAACATCTGGAACTCGAACGCCGTCCGGGGCAGGCTCTGCTCACGCGCCAGCGCTTCGATGCGGGCGATCAGAGTGCGGTCATGCGTGGCGATGGCGGCATGGACGCCGTACTTCCGTGCGAGGGGGCTGAACAAACGGCTGGTCAGACGGAAAAAGTTGACGTCCACATCGCGTTTGCGCGGTAAGGCCACCGTCGCAGGCTCACGGTACGCGCCTTTCACCAGGCGCACCGCCGGTCCAAGCGGTAACAGGGATTCCAGATCGGCTGCCGTGCGGTACAGGTATGCCTGCAGGCAGATTCCGGCGCGCGGCCGCGTCGCGCGTGGCAGGGCGTGCAGGGCCCGCCGGAACAGGTCGAGCGTCACATCAACATAGTTGCTGGCTTCCATGTCAATCCAGACGGTCTGTTCAGGGCCGGCTTGCTCAAGCAGACGCATCAGGTTGCGGAAGCAGAGTTCAGGAGCCAGGTCCAAGCCGAGTTGCGTCAACTTGACAGAGATCTCAGTCGGCAAGCGCCGTCCAACGACGGCGTCCAGTACCTGCAGGTAATGCTCGGTTACCTGCTCGGCCTCCGCCATGACGGCGAGGTTTTCGCCGAGGTGGGTGAAGACGGTCGCCAAGCCCCGCTGTTCCAGAACCTGCGCGGCATCCAAGGCATCGCCCAACTCCTCGCCGGGCATGAACCGAGCGACCGTGCGGCGAACGAAGCGGTACCGAGGGGCGCGCTCACGCAGAAACGGACTCTGCGAGGCGGCGAGGAGCAGACTGCGGGCGAAGCTCATCCACCATCCTTGGTTGCTTCCCGAGGGGAGAAAGCGGGGCTGTCGAGATCTCGATCGAGAGGCAGTCGGGATTCAGGGGCTGAATGGCGCCGGACCGCCTGCCGACGCCCCGGCAGGCGATGTTGTTGGTACCCGCACCGCGCGAGCCAGCCCCCGCGCAGGCGCAACGTGCCAGCACCCCGCGCCTGTGCCCGGCTGTCTTACACGTCGCAGAGGTCCACGGCCTGGCGCAGCGAGGTCATCGGGTCGCGCACCGGGATGAACTCGTGGGCCACGTAACCCTGGAACTTGGACGCGACGATGCCGCGCATGACGCCGTCCCACTGCACTTCCTGCGTGTTATCGAGCTCGTGACGCCCGGGCACGCCGCCGGTGTGAAAATGGCCGATCCAATCAATATTGGTCTGGATGGTGCGTACCAGGTCGCCCTCCATGATCTGCATATGGTAGATGTCGTAGAGCAGCTTCACATGCGGCGAATTCACTGCCCGCACCACGTCCACGCCCCAGGCGGTGTGGTCGCACATATAGTCGGGGTGGTTGAGTTTGCTGTTGAGCAACTCCATGCAGATGGTGACGCCGTGGTCTTCGGCGAACTTCTTGAGACGGTTCAGGCCGACAATGCAGTTGTCGGCGCCCTGGTCGTCGGGCATGCCCTTGCGAACGCCGGAGAAGGTGATGACGTTGACAACGCCCATCTTGGCGGCCAGCGGAATGTTTTCGGTGAACGCCTGCACGATCTTGTCGTGGTTCTCGAGGCGGTTGAGGGCGCTCCCGATGTCGCCGCCGCCGGCGTAGCCCATGGCGCAGATCAAGCCGTATTTGCGCGGCACGTCCCATTCATTGACGCCGAGGAGGTCAATCGCCTTGAGCCCCATCTCGGCGCCGGCGCGGCAGAGGTCGTCAAGGGCCATCTTCTGATAGCACCAGCGCGCCACGGATTGCTTGATGTTGCCCTTGCGCGGCGTGGGCGTGGGAAGCGCCTGGGCGTTGAGGACGCCGGGCAGAGACAGAGCGCCGGCGGCCGCAGCCGTGGTTTCGATCCAGTGGCGACGCGATAGTTTACGGTTCATGGGCATCTCCTCTTGACTTGGGCGGATTGCAGGGTGCGGCTCAGACGTCGCAGAGATCCACCGCCTGGCGAAGCGAGGTCAGCGGATCGCGGGTGGGTGAAAACTCGTGCGCCACGTAGCCCTGAAAACCGGTGGCGACGATGCCGCGCATGAGGCCGTCCCATTGCACTTCCTGCCGGTTATCGAGCTCGTGGCGCCCGGGAACACCCCCGGTGTGGAAGTGGCCGATCCAGTCCTTGTTGGTCTGCACGGTGCGCACCAGATCGCCTTCCATGATCTGCATGTGGAAGGCGTCATACAGCAGCTTGACGTGCGGCGAGTTCACGGCGCGCATGACGCTGACGCCCCAGGCGGTGTGGTCGGCCATGTAGTCGGGGTGCATCAGCTTGCTGTTGAGCAACTCCATGCAGATGGTGACGCCGTTGTCCTCGGCGATCGGCTTGAGGCGCGTGAGGGCGCGAATGCAATTTTCGGCGCCCTCATCGTCCGGCATGCCGCGCCGGTTGCCGGAGAACGTGATGACATTGGGAACCCCGTGTTTCGCGGCGAGCGGGATGTTCTCGCGGAAAGCGGCCTCGATCCGGGCGTGATTCTCAGTGCGGTTCAGCCCGTCGCTGATGCTGCCACCGCCGGCGTAACCCATGGTGCAGATGAGGCCGTACTTGCGGGGGACTTCCCAGTCGGCGGGCTGCAGCAGGTCAATACCCTTCAGTCCCATGTCCGCGCAGGCGCGGCAAAACTCCTCCAGCGGAATCTTGCCGTAGGGACCGCGGCAGACCGCCTGCTTGATCCGTCCCTTGCGAACGACGGGCGCCGGGTCGGGCGCCTCGGCCGGCAGGGCCAGGGCGCCGGCGGCAACCAGCGAGGTTTCAAGCAGGGCGCGGCGCGAGAGGGAAGGCATGAGAGGACTCCGCCGGGGAGTGTAGCAGACGTGCCGTTTATGGTTCACCGATCCAGCCGGTCTGCGCGTTCAAGCTCGCCCAATTGGCGACGCAAAACTGCGACCACGTCTCCAGCGTGCTGAATCGCGGTTCCTGCTGTAATTCCCGCACTGCGACGAAATGCGGGTTGGCGATCTTTGCCTCGCGCTTGCCGGCTTGCGGAGCGCGCAGATCCCAGATATGGACGACGCCGACGTGGACTTGCCCGACGGGAAGAGCGTCATCGTTGATGACGCCGACCAGGCGCTCGCGCCGAATATTGCCGGCCTCCACCGCCACTTCTTCCTGCACTTCACGGCGGAGCGCGGCCTGATAGGCGTCGAACCCGGCGCCGGCAAAAAACGTCTCGTCCGTGTGCTTGATATGCCCGCCGACGCCAATGGCGTGCTGCGCCACCAGGCGGCTTTCGGTCGAGCCCTTGCCGCGGCGATAGACCAGGACCGCGCCGTCACAGTGCAGCGCGACATAGGGAATAATCTGTTTCCAAGCGGGATCGTTCTCCGCGCTGGAACGCGGGATGTAGCGCGTCAGCTCCGGCGAAAAGATCAGCCGCAGGAATTCCGCTCCCCCGGCCTCGAGGCCCTGAAACTTGCGCGCGGCGAACAACGTGGCGGTGGGAATGGCGAGGACCAGTTCCTTGGACGGCGGCGCGGACGGCGAAGGCGGCGGGGACATCGCCGTGTAGACTAACAGCTTCCGCCGACGGGATGTGGCTCAGGGAGGCGCGAGGATGGTCATTGGATTGACCGGTGCGAATGGATCAGGCAAAACAACCTTGGCCGAGGACCTGAAGGCGAAGGGGTTTTATTACCTCTCGCTCTCCGACGAGATCCGCGAGGACCTGGCCAAGGAGGCCATCCCCGCCACGCGCGAGAACATGATCGAGCGCGGCAACCTGCTGCGCCGCAACTTCGGCGCCAGCGTGCTGGCGGCGCGCACCGTGCGCCGCATCCAACCGGACCGTAATTATGTGGTGGACTCGATCCGGCATCCGAGCGAGATCGAAACCTTGCGCACCCTCCCGCATTTCCGCCTGCTGCGCGTGGACGCGCCGTTGCAAGTGCGTTATGAGCGCGTCCGGCAAAGGAAGGATCCGCGCACGCCGAAGTCCTACGAGGACTTCGTCGCCCTGGAAAATCGGGAACTCACCGGCATTGATCCGGAGGCGCAGAACCTGCTGGCCTGCGGCGCCATGGCGGACTTGGTGGTCGCCAACGAAGGTAGTGTGGCGGAGTTTCTCGCGCAGGCCGCGGCCGTGGTCGGCAATGAGTTGCGGCATGTGGCTCGGCCCGACTGGGACGAGTACTTCATGCACATCGCGCGCATCGTGGCCTTGCGCAGCAACTGCGTGAAGCGCAAGGTGGCGGCGATCATCATCAAGGACAAACGGATCATCTCAACCGGCTACAACGGCACGCCACGGGGCGTGACCAACTGCAATGAGGGCGGCTGCCCGCGCTGCAATTCGCTGGCCGCCAGCGGTACCCGGCTGGATGAGTGCGTCTGTTCGCATGGCGAGGAGAACGCCATCGTGCAGGCCGCGTACCACGGCATCAGCATCAAGGACGGCGTGCTTTACACCACCTTTGCACCCTGCCTGCAGTGCACCAAGATGATCGTCAACGCCGGCATCCGCGAGGTGGTATTCAACGCGCACTACCCGCTGAACGATACCGCGGTGCGCATCCTGGCGCAGGCCGGCGTCGTGTTGCGCCAGGTGGAGTTGGACAATATGTCGGGATGGTAGCCGGGCGCTGCCGTCCGCTTCGCGGTCGGACAGGCGAGAGTGCCTGTCCTCCAGGGCGGGTATCCGGAGGTCCCGACGCGCTCAGTCGCCGACGCGGGTGGTGGCGTCCTCGAGCAGGCGCGCTTCGCGGTAGGTGTAGGCGATGCGATGGATCACGGTGATGTTGCTGAGCACTGCGATGACCCAGAGGACGGCCGCCATGCGGTTGAAAAGTGCGCCGATGATGACCAGCACGATGCGTTCCGGGCGTTCCATGAAGCCGACTTTGCAGCTCGGGATCATGGACTCGGCGCGCGCCCGCGCATAGCTCACCATCACCGAGCCGGTCATGACCACCGCCACCAAGACGACGTAAAACGAGCGGTTGATGCGGGCGTAGTAGACCAGCAGGCCAAAATAAAGCGCGAGGTCGGAGTAGCGGTCCACGACGGAGTCGAAGAACGCCCCGAAGTAGCTGACCGTATTGGTGGCACGCGCCACCCGGCCGTCCACCATGTCGAAGATGCCGGCGCCGATGATCACCCAGCCGGCAAGCCGGAAGCGGCCGTAGCCGAACAGGACCGCCGCGGCCACGTTGATCACCATGCCGAGAAATGTCAGCAGGTTGGGATCGATGCGGGCGAGGGCAAGCGAGCGCACGATTCGGTCGAGGATGTATTTGCAACCGCGTCCAATCGCTTCGGTATAGGTCATGGTGTGGACCGCGGCCGGCGCGCAACCTGGCGCGGCGGCCGCGTTGGCCTAGAACTCATCTTCGCGTTCGTGGATGGTTACCAGCTTACGTACTTCGAATTCCTTGGCGCCGCCCGGAGTCTGGATGTGCACCGCCTCGCCCACTTCCTTGCCGAGAAGGCCGCGGCCGATGGGTGATGAGGTGGAGATGAAGCCGCGGGTGGCATCAGCTTCCTCGCTGCTCACCAGGTGATATTCAACCGGCTCGTCGGTGTCGAGGTTCAGCAACCCCACAATCGAGCCGTAACCCACCTTGTCGTGTGGAATATTGTTGAGGTTGACCATGCTCAGGTCGGCCAGGCGCTTTTTGAGCTGTCCGAGCCGGGCCATGACAAACTCCTGCCGTTGCTTGGCCATATGGTACTCGGCGTTCTCGCTGAGATCGCCCAGGGCCACAGCCCGCTTCAGTTCAGCCGGCAGCTCGACATTGAGCTCGTGATCCAAAAGCTGAATCTCGCGCTCCAACTTCTCTTTGATCCTGACAGGCATACAGGCTCGTACTCCGATCCGAGGCCTCTGATTATAGAGGAGACGCCGGGAGAGGCGGCAATGGGCGACCAGTCTGGGGAGGGGAGACGCGGGGCACCCTCACGACCCCGCCTGCAGACCGGGGGATCGCAAAGGCACTTGGGTCAGGGTACTTTCGTCGACACTCCGGGCCGGACGGAGGCGAGCCCCGGGGCGCGGCTTGGAAGCGCCTTGTAGTGCGGCGACACCTCTGTCATACTTCATGAAAGGGTTTCCTTAGCCCTCTCCTGCGGGTGTATTCGCTATGGGTGTATTACCGTTTCCTTTCCGCGTGGGCGACAAGGTCGTCTACCCCAACCACGGCGTCGGCATCATTGAGCAGATCAGCAGCCGCGCGATGGGAAATAACGCGCAGCAGTTCTACATGCTGAAGATTCAGGCCAGCAATTTGCGCGTCATGGTGCCGTTCAGCAACGTCGGGAGCGTGGGTATGCGGCCCATCGCTCATATGGACGACGTCAATCGCACGCTGGATTTTCTCGAGGGTGGGGCCTGTATCCCGCACACCGACTGGAAGGGACGCTTCAAGGAAAACTCCGAGAAGATGCGCACCGGCTCGATGCTGCAAGTGGCCGAAGTATTGAAAAGCCTCTTGCTGGTGAACCAGGAAAAGCCACTCTCGTTCCGCGAAAAGAAAATGCTGGACCGCGCCTTGGCACTGCTGGTTAGCGAGATCGGAACGGCGAAAAAGCTGGACGGCGCGGTGGCCTTGGAACTGCTGCAAAACACCCTGACCAAAGCGCAATTGGCGCTGCCGCCCCGCGACCCCAGCGATGCCTAGGATGGGTGGTGGCGCGGCGGGCGTGGCTCAGAACTGATCCCACCTGTGCAGGGCAGCGTCAATACGCCGCCTGTCGGCTATTGTTTCCCGTTCATACGGGCCAGTCGCGTTCTGGTCGCTTCGAGTTGTTGTCGCACCTTGGCAACTTCTGAAGGGTCGTAATCGGCTGGGAGCGCGACCTGCCACTGGCTTAAGGCGCGTGTCAGGTTGACTTCGGCCTGACGTAAGTGCCCGGTACGCAAGTAGACGGCGGCGAGGTGGCCGAGCACCACGGGGTCCTCACGTTCCAACTCCGCCGCCTTTTCCAGGTTAGCGGCCGCTTCGTCCAGCCGGTTCAGCTTGAAGTAAACCCAGCCCAGGCTGTCAAGAAACGCACCGTTGTTTCGTTGACTTTCGAGCGCCTGCTGCACATAACCCAGCGCCTCCTGCAGGCGTACGCCACGCTCGGCCAGCATATAGCCGAGATAATTCAGCACCAGCGGGTTGTGCGGATCGAGTTGCAGCGCTTCTCGGAAATAGCCTTCGGCGCGGTCGAACTGTTTCTGTTTCTCGAAGATTCCGCCACGCAGGAAGAGAGCCAGTGCGCGTTCCTGGTTCGAGGAGGAAAGCTGGCGTGCCTTATCGGCGGCCTGCTCCGCTTCCTGCCAGTGGCGGGCGCGTTCCTGAATCTGCCCGATGGCCAGATACAGTTCACGATCCTGTGCGTTGCCGTGCAGCATGCCCTGGATCTGGGCCAGACCTGCGTCCACTTTGCCGCTGTCGGCCAGGAGTCCGGCGTAGGTCAGCCGCAGTCCCTGGTCTGCGGGCAGCTGACTGACGCCGGCCGCGGCAGTGGACAGGGCTCGGGCGTAATCGTGTTCCGTGCGGTAGGTTTCAGTGAGCTCGACAAAAGCGCGCGCGGTATTGTCGCCGCCCAGGCTGGTCATCTGCTGAAATGCGTTCACCGCCGCCGGGAAGTGACCGACGCGGCGTTCCAAGGTGCCCAGCCGTTCCAGGAACACGCCGCGATTCGTGGCCTCCGCCCCGGTGTACTTGCCATCCTCGTGCGCGGTCTGTTTGAGCAGCTCATGCAGCGCGGTGATCGCTTCCGGCGTCTTACCCTCGCCTTCATAAAGGAGAGCGCCGTAGTAGGAAATCTCGGGATTGTCGGGCAGCAATTGCCCGGCGGTTTTCAGGGCCGCTTCCGCCTGGGGGAACTGTCCGAGTTGGCGATAGATCTGGGAGAGGCGCAGCTCCGCCTTCCAGTCCTGGGGATCCTGCTCCGCGATCGCGCGGTATTGCGCCAGCGCGAGATTCATATCGTCATTCGAAAACAGTGCCTGGGCCAGACCGCGGCGCAAATCGAGATCGTCCGGATCGAGTACCGTTGCCTGGGTGTAAGCGCGCACCGCGCCGGGGTATTGTTTGTACTCTTCCTGGGCGGCCCCCAAGGCGCCGTACATCCGTGCCGTGCGGGCGGACGGGGGAATCGAAGCCACGATCCCTTCCGCCGCAGTCAGGTTGTGCTGGTCCGCCAATAACAACACCAGGTTCGACACCGCTTCTTCGGAGGTGCCGTTGAGGGCGAGAGTGGCGCGAAATTCTTTCTCCGCGGCCGCTGGCTGATGGGCGGCGCGATAGAGCCGACCGAGTGTCAGATGGGCCACGCTATCCGTCGGTGTCAGGCGCACCAGAGCTTGGAATTGTTCGATCGCCAGCTTCAGGACATCGTTGGGGTGAGCACTGGAGCTTTCGCCCAGTAGGCGGGTGTAGAACTCACCGAGCAGATGGTGTGCGCCGGCCTCGTTGGGATGCTCCTCGACCACGCTCTGCGCAAGCCGGATGGCATCACCGGTTTGTCCCATGCGGAACAACAAATCCGCCATCTGCTCGGGAAGATAGGCAGCATGAGGATCTGCGTGAATCGCCGCTCGATACTCCTCCAGCGCCTGATTCAGGTTGTTGCTTTTCCCGAACCCTTCGGTCATGTCTTCCCAGCGCCGCGCTTGGGTGAAATGGAAGTAGGCCTCGGCCTTCTGTTCGATCGCAGGGCTCAAGGAGGATGCGGAGGGGCGGGGAACCGCCTGCTGCACGGCCGAAGCAGCAGAAACCGAAAGCAAATAGAGCGCGGGCAGGTACAGCAAACGCGACATTCCCTAGCCTCTAGTAAAGGGTACACCAGGGTTAGCCAACCGGGTGCCGGCGGTGCGGTCTAAAACGGTCTAACTCAGGTTGCCTTTTGATCTTCGTGGACGCCCGTTCCATCGCAGGCACTCGTCGCCTCCATAAGCGTCCAGACTGGGCCGCACCCATGCAGGCGCAGAAGAATTCTGAGCTCGGCATCGAGCGATGGCAATCCAGGGAAGTGGGGCCGTCCCTTTGGCGGATGCGCCCCAGGCTGCCATTCCTTTACACCCGCCCCGGCGGCCCCGTACCATCAAGAGACCCATGCCGCATCCGGCTCAGATCCCGTCCGCCGTTCCGCACGTCCTGGAGCGCATATTGACCGCCAAGCGGCAGCGGTTGGCAGAGGCGCAGCAACAAACTTCGGAAGCCGAGCTGCGTCTGCGGGGGCGGCTGCGAACGCCGCGCGATTTCGCCACGGCCCTTGCGGTGTCCGGCCCGCTGCCGGCCATCATTGCCGAGCTCAAGCAAGCGTCACCTTCGAAAGGAGTGTTGCGCGCCGGGCTGGACGTGCCGGTCGTAGCCCGTTCCTATGAGTTGGCGGGCGCCGCGGCGCTCTCGGTTCTCACCGAAGAGGACTTTTTTCAAGGTGGCATGGCCAACCTTGCCCTTGCTCGCGAGGCTTGCAACCTGCCATTACTACGCAAGGACTTCCTGTTTGACCCCTACCAAGTCTGGGAGGCGGTCGCCGGCGGGGCCGACGCCATTCTGCTGATTGTGGCCATGCTGGCGCCCACACAGATTCATCATCTGCTCAAGGTGTCGCATGAAGCGGGGCTGGACGTGCTGGTCGAGGTCCACGACCGCGCCGAACTCGAGATCGCGCTCGCGGCCGGTGCTCGATTGGTCGGGGTCAACAATCGCGATCTGCGCACGTTCCAAGTGGACCCCGCACGCGCCCTTGAGCTGCGGCCCATCATTCCCCAGGGAGTTGTAACAGTCGCAGAGAGTGGCATCCGCAGCCACGATGATTTGTGGCGGCTTCGGGATGTGGGCTATGACGCGGTCTTGATCGGGGAACATTTCATGACCGCTCCCGATCCGGGGTTGGCGCTCTCGGCTTTGCTGAACGGGGAGAGGCCCGGCGAGTAGGCTGCGGATTGCGCCGGCCAGGGCTGTTGACCGTGGGATCATTTTGAAAACCATGCCGGGTTTTATAAAAATTTGCGGCTTGACGCGCCTCGAGGACGCCATGACGGCGGCGGAGGCGGGGGCGGACGCGGTCGGGTTTCTGTTTGCCCCCTCGCCGCGCCGAATCGACCCGGCGGCTGCGGCGGCCATCATCCGTGAGCTGCCTGCGGGCGTGCTCCCGGTCGGAGTCTTCGCGGACGCCTCGGCGGCGGAAATCGCCCGTGTTCGCGATGCCAGCGGGATTCGGGCGGCACAACTGCACGGCTGCGAGGTGCTGGAATTGACGGCGGAGTTGACGGGGTTGGAAGTGATTCGCGTCTGCTCGATGGCAACCGCCGCGAGCGTGCTCGATATGGCGGCGACGGTTGCCCCGTGGGCCGGCCGTGTGCGCGCCTTTCTTCTGGATGCGGGGCAACCGGGAGAGGGCGGCACCGGTCGCACCTTCGCGTGGGAAGCGGCGCGGCTGTTTGCAGGCTACGGACCGGTCATTGTCGCCGGCGGCCTGACGCCTGACAACGTGGGTGCGGCCATTGCACGTGCCCGGGCCTGGGGAGTCGATGTATCCTCGGGTGTAGAGATTTCACCCGGAATCAAGGACGCCCGCCGTGTGCGGCAGTTCATCGTCGCGGCGCGCCGCGCGTTTCAAGAGTTCGACACGCCCCCTCGCGGCCTCGCCCGATGACGGCCCTATGAGTGCTTTGCGCCATCCCGTCAGTCCCATTTCCCTTGCTGGTCGCTTTGGCGCCTACGGCGGTCGCTACGTGCCCGAGACGCTGGTGCAGCCGCTGGAAGAGCTGAGCGCAGCCTACGCGGCAGCGCAGGCCGATCCGGAATTTCACGCCGAGCTGCGCACGCTGCTCGAAAAATTTGCCGGTCGTCCCACCCCGCTGTTTTTGGCGCAGCGCCTGACCGATCTGCTCAAAGGTCCGCGCGTCTATTTGAAACGCGAAGACCTGCTGCACACCGGCGCGCACAAGATCAACAACTGTCTCGGGCAGGCGGTGCTGGCGCGTCGCATGGGCAAGCGCCGCATCATCGCTGAGACCGGCGCGGGCCAGCATGGCGTCGCCACCGCCACGGTGTGCGCCCTGTTCGGCTTCGAGTGCGTGGTCTACATGGGCGAGGAGGACATGGCGCGCCAGGCGCTCAACGTCGCCCGCATGCGCCTGCTGGGCGCCGAGGTGCGCGGCGTCGATGCCGGCAGCCGCACGCTGAAGGACGCCATCAACGAGGCCATGCGCGACTGGGTGACGAACTGTGCCACGACCCATTACATGCTGGGTTCGGTGCTGGGCGCCCACCCGTATCCCTCCATGGTGCGCGACTTCCACGTTTGCATCGGCGAGGAGGCGCGGGCGCAGTATCTGGCCGCGGAGAACGCCCTGCCGGCGGCGCTCTTCGCCTGTGTCGGCGGCGGGTCCAACGCCATCGGGCTGTTTCACGCCTTCCTTTCCGATGCCGGGGTGGCGATGATCGGGGCCGAGGCCGGGGGGCGGGGGCTGCAACTGGGAGAACACGCCGCCCGCTTTAACGGCGGCAGTCCGGGCGTCCTGCAGGGGACGTACTCCTACATTCTGCAGGACGACCACGGCCAGATCGCGCTCACCCACTCGGTCTCCGCCGGGCTCGATTACCCCGCCATCGGCCCCGAACATGCGGCGTTGCACGACTCCGGGCGCGCGACCTACGTCGCCGTCGGGGACCGGGAGGCGCTGCAAGCGTGCCAACTGCTGGCCCGGACCGAGGGCATCATCCCCGCCCTGGAGTCGGCCCATGCGGTGGCCGCCGCGCTGGAACGGGTGCCGCACATGGCCAAGCAAGGCGGCGTCATCATCAACATCTCCGGCCGTGGCGACAAGGACATGGGCATCATCGGCCGCGAACTGGGCCTGACCCACGGAGAAAAATTCTAGGATGAGCCGCTTTGCCGAGATTTTTTCCCGCACCAAGCGGGAACGTCGCAGTGCCCTTGTGCCCTTCATCACGGCCGGGGATCCTTCGCTGGAGGGGAGCTTGGCGATCGCCCTCGAGCTGGCGCGCGTCGGCGCCGACGTTCTGGAACTGGGCGTGCCGTTCAGCGATCCGCTGGCTGACGGGCCGGTGATCCAGCGTTCGAGCGAACGCGCTCTGGCACGCGGCGTCCACCTGGACCATGTTCTCGAACTGGCGCGCTGCATCCGCGCGCAATCCTCGATTGGCTTGCTGCTCTTCGGCTACTACAACCCCTTTCTGCGCATGGGTCTGGAACGGTTTGCCGCCGCCGCCGCCGTTGCCGGCGTGGATGGCGTGTTGGTGACCGACCTTGTTCCCGAAGAGGCGGCGGCGTATCGTGCGGCGCTCGGCAGCCAGGGCCTCGATACGGTGTTCCTCGCTGCTCCCACCTCGCCCGATGCGCGGCTGCAGGCCATTGCACAGGCCAGCTCGGGCTTCATTTACGCGGTTTCACGCACCGGCGTCACCGGCGCCCGCAACCAGGTGCCGGCCGGCGCGCGGGAGTTAGTCAGCCGGCTGCGCCGCCACACCGAGTTGCCGATCGCCCTTGGGTTCGGTCTTTCGACTGCGCAACAGGTCGCGGAAGTGGCCGGCTTCGCCGATGGCGTGGTGGTGGGCACGGCGCTGGTGGACGCCATCGACCGCGGTGCCCAAACCGGCGGCGACGCCGGCGCCGTCCACGCAGCCGGTGCGTTCCTGCGGGGACTGAACGGGACGCCGTCCCGCACCTGAGGGCGGATCCTGACCCGAGACAGGCGTTGCTTTGTCAAGCCAAGGCCGTGTGGGCCCCCGTTCCGTTCCGGAGAACTGACCTGGGGTTCAGCGTGGCCGACGCAGCAGCGTTCAGAACCCGACGACCGACAACCCTCAACGATTCAGGCTGGCGCGTTCGGTGCCCTTCAGGCCGCTGAGCGAGTGCACGTAGCGCAGGATGCCGTTGTAAAGCGCCAGAGCCAGCTTCTGACGGTAGGCGGGCTGGCGTAGCAGGCGGGCGTCTTCGCTGTTGCTGATGAAGGAAATCTCCGCCAGCACGGAGGGCATCTGCGCGCCGATGAGCACCACGAAGGGCGCCGTCTTCACGCCGCGGTTGTTTTCTCCGGACGCGCTCGCAAGACTGCGCTGCAGGTCCTCGGCAAGTTCGTGTGACTCCTCAAGCTTGTCCTGCAGGGCGATCTTTTTGACCAGATATTGCAGCTCGTGTTCCGAGGACTGCGCGCTGGCGTTTTCTCGCGCCGCCACATCCAGCGCGTGGGCATTGTGCGTCAGGCTGAGGTAGTAGGTCTCGATGCCGCGTGCCGACGCATCGGGGCTGGAGTTGAGGTGGACGGAGACAAACAGATCGGCCTGCACACGATTGGCGATGGCGGTTCGTTCTTCGAGCGGGATGAAAGTGTCGTCCTTGCGGGTATAGACGACGTCGGCCCCCATCCGTCTCTTTAAGAGTTTCCCGAGGCGGAGAACCACGTCGAGGGCAACGTCTTTCTCGTTGAGGTCATCAACGCCGATGGTCCCGGTGTCGTGCCCGCCGTGTCCGGCATCAAGAACAATACGCCCGATTTTCAGGCCCAGCGCGCGCGTCAGGGAGCGTTGTCCGGAACGTGTGGGTTGCGCGATTTGGTCCCCGACGTCAACCACGTCGTCGTCATCGCCATGGTCTCCCCGAAATTTGTTGGCGGCGGTCGCAGCCCGGCGTTGCGAAACCGGTGCGTCGTCGAGATGTGCCTCATCAGCAGCGTAGCTCGGGTTCGCACCCGGGATCTCAGGCGAAGCGACATGCGCTTCTGCCGCGGTGGAACGCGCTCCGGCACGCCGATCGGGAGAGATTTCTTCCTTGCGGACTCCCTGCGTCGAGGGCGCTGGGCTCGGTGCCCCGCCGTGGACCGCGATGACCAGGCGTGACGGGTTGGGGAAGAACAACGCCGTGTCGGATTTGGCCCCCGGAGTCTCATCAATCACGACGCGTATCACCCCGGGGCGGTTCTGGGCCACGCGAACGCGGCTGACCGGGCTGTTGCGAACGTTCAAGCTGTACGGCGTCTGGCGTGGCAAGTCCGCGCCCATCAGGTCGAAGTAAAGGCGGTGGGCTTCGGGTATGAAGCCCCGTTCAAAGCGAACTTCATGGGCCAGATCCAGCACAATGCTGGCGGAATCGGGAGTCGAGCTGACGTGCAGACCGTCGAGCGCGGTCTCCATGCCGGGTGCCGTGGGAGGCGTGGACTCCGTCCTGGGGCGCGCGATGTCCTTCCGCGCCGGCCTGTGCCGTGCCGTCACATCGGGGTCGGACGCCGGAGGTGCATGGTCCGCCTCGGATGCGGGTTCCAAATTTGGCCGGCTCGTCTTCACTTCAACCGGCAGGATGGGCGGCTGTGGCGGCGTGACGCCCCGCAATTGCGCTTGCGCCACATGCACCCGCGGATCGGCGGGATAGCGATTGACGAAGTCCCGCAACCAGTGGCGGGCCTCCCGGCGTTGGTCGAGGTGGTACCAGTCCAGTTGTGCCAACGCCCAGACCGCGTTGCGGCGGAAATCGCTGTAGGGACGGGCTTTCAGCAAGGCTTCATACTGCGCCGCGGCTTTCCCGTAGGCTGCGGCGCGATGCAGGTCCTGCGCTTCAGCAACGTAGACGGCTCCGGCATCAAAGTGGGCTTGCGCCGCCTCCTTACCGCCGGGGTCGTCCTCCCAGACGGGCGCGAGGATGGAGACGATGGCCTCGTAGTCCGCTGCAGAGCGCTGCGCCGCCGGACGTCGAAGAAGCCGCTGATGCCGTGCGTGAGCCTCATCCAAGGGCCCGGTGGTCCGCCCGGCGGCGGTGCCGACGGTGAGGCACACCAGTGCCATCGGCAGGATCAGCCAAGGTTGCTGACGCGAAAGAAGTCGGAAAGGAGGCACTTACAGTAGCGGACGCCGAGAGCACCCCTACTGTAGCGAGTCGCTACTCCTCCGCCTAGTCAAACCCGTGAGAGGGAGTGCGTGCCGTGGTACCGGCTTGGGGACGATTGAACACGGGCGGGAGGGG